>Ga0315336_1000206_pt1 | contig 229530 bp, 206 predicted proteins | sample ASW5metaG_FD_204512 | JGI IMG/M metagenome (GOLD analysis project Ga0315336, IMG submission 204512) | Ammonia-oxidizing marine archaeal communities from Monterey Bay, California, United States - ASW #5 | ecosystem: Environmental > Aquatic > Marine > Intertidal zone | place: USA: California...
CCCCTCGGCCAAGACCGACAAGACCTCGCCGATCTACGGCATGCCGGTTCTCGACGTGGAAAAGGCCGGCACCGTGCTGTTCATCAAGCGCGGCATGGCGGCTGGCTATGCCGGGGTGCAGAACGAATTGTTCTTCCGCGACAACACAATGATGCTGTTCGGAGACGCAAAGAAAATGACCGAATCAATCGTAAAAGCGATGAACCACTAGGGTGGTGGGAAAGGTCGGTGCCTATTGCTTGCCGGCAAGGACATGCTTGGCCAGCGAGGTCTCGATCGCATCGGCGGAGAGGTCACGTGCGATAAAGACGATCTGCGACCGGCGGATATCATCGGGCCATCGGGGCAGGAATTGAGGGGGGTAAACCATGGTCTGGACCGCCTGGAGTACCATTGGGCGGTCTTCACCGCTTAACGCCAACAGCCCCTTCACCCGCAAGATGGACTTGCCGCGCGCCAACAACAGCAGCTCGAGCCATTTGACAAAGCGGGGCCAGTCGACATCGGTATCGAACTTTACAGCGAAGGAGCCGATATCCGCGCTGTGCTCATGGTGGGGGTGCCCGCTGTGATCATGTGTATGCGTCGCATGGGGACGGTCGCGCTTTCGGTCTGAAAATCCGAAAGGATCAGGCGTTGTCTCTGTGTCGACAATCACCGCCTGGCTATTGATCGACTTGATTTGCCGCTCGAGCACGGTGACCAGATCAGGTGGCGCAAGATCGGCTTTCGAGATGACCACCGTATCGGCCATCCCCAATTGGTGCCGCGCTTCGGCAAAACGGGCGATGTTTTCGGCTCCGTTGATCGCATCGACAACCGCAAGCACGGGGCCCGCCTCAAAAATCGTATTGAGCCGCCGGTCGGTCATAATCAATTGCAGCACCGGCGCCGGATCGGCCAGGCCGCTGGTCTCGATCACGACCCGGGTAAATGCCGGGCCGCCCCCCCGTTGGCGCAAGTGATAGAGCTCAAGCAGGGTTGAGGCGAGGTCGTCACCGGCGCTGCAGCACAGGCAACCGGAATCGAGGAGAACGACATCCTCGGTGACTTCGCGCGCGATAAGATGGTCAAGCCCGACTTCGCCGAACTCGTTGATCAACACAGCGGTGTCGGCAAACTCGGGGCGGGCGAGAAGCCGCCCAAGAAGTGTGGTCTTCCCGCTCCCCAGAAATCCGGTCAGGACGTAGACCGGGATCAGATCCGGTGACTGCGACATGTCACGCGATCTCGAAGATCGCGTCGACCTCCACCGGCACGTTGCGCGGCAGCGAATAGACGCCAACAGCCGCGCGGGCGTGGCGGCCCGCATCGCCGAACACCTCGACCATCAAATCCGAAGCGCCATTGAGCACCTTGGGATGATCGCCAAACTCGGGGACGGCATTTATGAAGCCGCCCAGCCGGATGACATTGACAACGCGGTCCAGGTCGCCATCCACTGCATTGCGCAGATGAGCAAGGATATTGATGGCGCAGATCCGTGCTGCATCCTGTCCCTGTTCGATTGTGTAATCGGCACCCAGCTTGCCGGTATAGACGTCCTTGCCATCGCGGGCGGGAACCTGGCCCGAGATATAGACGCTCTTGCCGAGCACTCGCGTCGGCACATAGTTTGCCAGAGGCGCTGACGTTGCGGGCAGAGTGATGCCGAGTTCGGCAAGGCGCCCCTCGATCTTTCCGGTCATTGGTGTCTCCTGATGGTCTAAAAGTCGCTGAAAAGTTCCGAACGAGCCGCGAACGGAAGATCCGCCATGCCGTTTTCCCCCAAGACGCTGAGAAGTGCGCGCTTGGTTGTGCGGATGTCGTGGACGATGCCGCGTTTGACCGCTGTGCGATCGCCCTTCTTGAGCGCGTCGAGGATCGCGCCGTGATCTGCGGCATTCCAGGGCATGGAGGGGACCAGCAACGACATATACATTGTCGGACCGAACTGGAGCCACAGCGCTTCGATAAGGGGCAGGATGACCTCCGAGCGGCACCCGCGATACAGGGTGAAGTGGAATTCCTGGTTGAAGGACAGGCAGCCCGCTATGTCGCGCTTTTCGATCGCCGCCAGAAGTTTGGCGTTGATTGCCTCCAGTTCCTTGATCAGGGCAGGCGTCGCATAGCGCGCAGCCATTTCAGCGGCCATGCCTTCGAGCGCCTCTCGAACCGAAAAAAGGTCTTCGAGCTTGTCTGGGCCAAGGCGGGGAGGGGCGACCGATCCGTTCGCGGTTTCCTCGAGCGCGCCCGCGGCGACCAGCCGGCTGAGCACTTCGCGCACGGGCATGGGGCTGGTGCCCAATCCGGCAGCGAGCTTGCGCAGGCTGAGAACCTGACCGGGAAGAAAGGCGCCGATCATCAGGCCCCTGCGCATGCGCGACAAGACATGTTCGTGAACCTGCCGGCGCTCGCCCTTTTTCTCAGGAGGGGTGTCCGGGTCCGGTGTCGAGGTGGCCTTGGCGTTCTGCATCCGGATTCCCGTTCCGTTCAGATTGTAAGAAAAGACTTGTTCCTTGACTCGAGTCAAGTTGTGATCTCAATATGTGATCATAAAATGCCGGCGACGACAAGCTTTTTGTCCTGTGCTCGTGGTGCCGTTCGCCAGATGGTGCCGACTATATATCAGGTTTTCCGGGGGCAAGGCGCGGTGCTTTTTCCCGATCCGTAATCGCGGCAAATCAAGGCGCGTTTCAAAAAGGCTCTGCCAGGCATAGCCGGAGCAAGGCCAAGTATCGACAAAGCATCGGGCACATCCCATGAAAATGTCAAATCATCCCACAAATATCGATCTGCGCCGGGAATTGTCACGCGTGCCGGCGCATGACGGTTTCGTGCTGAAAAATGCAGTACTGGCTTGGGGCGGACGCTTGTCGCTTTCCGAAATAGGCATCGCCGGTGGCAAGATTGCATTCATTGGGCCGGGGACCACGCCTGGACAGAGTTGGCCGCAGATCGATCTTGCAGGGCGTCTGTGTCTGCCGGCCTTCGTCGATGCGCATGCTCATCTCGATAAAGGTCATGTGATCAGGCGGACCGGCACGGGTAATGGTACGCTCGATACTGCGATCGTCCTTGTCTCGAAAGACCGATCCGACCATTGGTCCGACGAGGACGTCAGCGCGCGCATGGCGTTTGGTATCGCCTGCGCCCATCACTATGGGACGGCGGTGCTGAAGACGCATATCGATTCACAGCCCGGCCAGCTTGAGATCTCGTGGGATGTGTTCGCGCGGCTGCGCGAACAGTGGAGCGGCAGGATCGCGCTTCAGGGCTCCAGCCTGTTCTCGATTGTGCTGGCGCGGGATGCCGACTTCGTGGAAAAGGTCGCGCGCCGTGTAGCGCAAGCGGGAGGAACGCTGGGGGCGGTTACCTTTCCGGTGCCTGATCTCGATGATCTGCTCGACACGATGTTCAGTGCTGCGGCACGACATGGTCTCCTGCTCGATTTCCATGCGGATGAGACCGGAGATACGGCATCGGATACGCTCTCGCATATTGCAAGCGCGGCGCTGCGTCACGGGATGAAGAGCAAGGTCGTGGCGGGTCATTGCTGTTCGCTTGCCCAGCAGGACGACGCGACGGTCGATCGGATCCTTGATCAGGTTGCCGAGGCCGATATCGGCCTGATTTGCCTGCCCGGATGCAATCTCTACCTTCAGGACCGGCGCTTTGATGGCACCACGCCGCGCTGGAGGGGCGTCACCGCGTTCAAGGAAGCTAAGGCCCGCGGCATCCGGGTTGCCCTGGGCTCAGACAATACCCGCGATCCATTCTACCCATTTGGCGATCTCGACATGCTTGAGACCTTTGGTCTGGGCGTTCGCACACTTCATATCGACAGTCCGGTGAGTGCATGGATCGACACTGTCACCGATACACCGGCGGGGATGCTCGGTGTCGATGCCGGCAAACTCGAGCCGGGCCAACGCGCCGATTTTACGATCTTTGAGGGGCGTGATCTCGGTGAAGTGCTTGCCCGGCGCGAGAGTGACCGGATCGTGGTGCGTGGCGGCCGGGCTATTGAGACGGTTCTGCCATCCTACAGAGAGCTCGACCCTCTGTTCATCCGGGCATAAAAAACGGCCGGGAAGATCCCAGCCGTTCGTTGATCGCAGCGTTGCGCCTTTTAGCTTGCTGTGGCGCCGACCTGGTAGAGTTCCACCTTGGTGCCGTCGGGGTCGGCGATATAGATCGTCAATCCGTAGGGCCCGTCATGGAGTTCGTTGAAAAACTTCACGCCGGCCGCCTTGAGCTTCTGGGACATGGCCCGCACGTCATTGACCTCGAACGCTATGTGATCGAGTTGGCGGTGGCCGCCTTCTCGTCCCTGGGTGAGCGCAATGCCCTGGTGGAAGGCGGTGAAAGCGCGCCCGTCTGCCAGCGGTTTGGCCGGGCGGATCGTAAAGCCAAGCTGCTCGGTGTAAAATTTCACCGATGTGTCGATGTCGTCGACAAGGATCAGCTGGTGTCCATATTCGAGCACACGGGGCGCAGACTGACTGTCAATCCATTCGATCATCGATTTTGAATCGGAAAGCTCGCACAGATAATGACCCCAAACCTTCTTTGCGGTCTCCTCCCACTCGCCATTCACGCCGGAAATGCAATCGTCGACAGCGATGACATCGAAATCGCGCAGATAGGCTTCGCGAATTGAGGTTTCCACACAAGCGTTCGTGGTCGCACCGGTGACAAACAGATGCTGTACGCCAAGCATGCGCAACATCATTTCCAGCCGGGTTTCATAGAAGGCGCCAAACCGGTGCTTGCGGATGACGAATTCGGGATTGACCTCGGAAAGCGGCTTGAGCTCGTCCACAAACTCCTCGTCCCAGCTACCCGCAAGTGCTGACACCTGCTTGCGCTTTGACGTGTGCCCGGCCAGCTTCTTTCGAGCGCGGCTGTGGTCGGTCGCAAAGTGCTCCTGCTTGGTCCAGATCACCGGTACCCCGGCGTCCTGGCAGCGCTTGATCAGCTTCTGCAGCGGGGAAACGATGGTTGCAAGGCGCTTGGTGTCGAGACCGGAAACACCCAGCGTGCCCTTCTCATGGATAAAGGCATTCTGCAGATCGATGACGAGCAAAGCGGATTTGCGTGCTTCCAGTTGATCGAGACTCATTTCTTGTTTTCCTCCATATCGATCCCAAGAACACCGGCGCGGCCCCAGCTGTCCTTGGGGGTATCGTGAATGACCACGTGCAGGTGTTCGGGCTTACAGGCCGCCTCATCAACCATGGCTTTGGTTATAGCTTTGACGAGGTTGCGCTTCTGGTCGACGGTGCGTCCTTCCCAGAATTCAACGATCACGAATGGCATGTTTGTTCTCCTCTTTTGGGGCTTTGGTGCTGGCTGACCCGGCCCAGGCGGGGACAGGCGGAGCAAATCCGGTAACCAGATCGCTGTCTCCCGTGTTCTTGCCGGAAATCAGCCAGAGCGGGCGGTTTGTGTAGTTGATGAGGGCCTGTTCTTTCATGCAGATGCGATTTGCAGGGAAGCCGGGATCCCGAACGAAATGGCTCGTCGCGGACATCAGTCTGACAACGAGGAGGGGCGCATCGACCATCGCCAGAGCTTCCACCGCGCGCACGATCTTCGCATGCTCCACGCAGGCAAGGATCTCAGCTCCTTCCGATATGTCCAGCACAGCTACCGCACCGACCAGCGGATCGACTGGCCAATAGCGGCCTTCGGCATCCAGCGGAGCGAATGACGCATAATCCCGGGCGCGCAAGTAGAGTTCGCTATCCCAAAGGATGATGTCGTCGCCCAATACCCTGCGCGCGCGATCGACCATTTCAGGTGACTCGCAGACCTCGAGAAAACGCCAGGGGTCGGTAAGGGCGGCAGCGGCGCCCCATGGGTTATGTATGCCTGACAGTTGCTCCTGCATCAGTTCGGCGCGGTCCTGCCACAACGCGCGTACGGCGTCCGACAGGAGGGGACTTTCACCCAAGATAGGCGTTCGTCCGGCCAGAGCAGGGTCGCCGCTATCGGCTTGCCGGATCATCAGGCCGGCACCGTCACACAGCGACCCCGCCCATAAAGGGTTTCGGAGACTTGGCCGTTTTCGTAAACCACGTCGCCACGCGCCACGGTCAGCACCGGCCAGCCCTTGAGTTTCCAGCCCTCATAGATGCAGGTGCCTTTGCCTGTGTGTACGACCTCACGTTCTTCGTCGAGGTCGACAAGCACCAGATCGGCATCAAAGCCGACTTCGATGTCGCCCTTGCGGGGCCACAGGCCGAAGCGGCGCGCGGGGTTGTACGAGTTGACCTCGACCAAACGCGAAAGCGGCAGGCCGCGCTCATGAACCCCGAAATGGAGCATGAGCGAAAGCTCCCAGGGGAAGCTGACCACACCGGGAAATTCGGTCCACAGATCTTCGCCCTTTTTGGGCAGGAACGGTACGTGATCGGTGCCGAGCGAATAGACCGAGCCGTTGAGCATGCCGTCCCAAAGGCCCTCGAGTTCCGTGCGGTCGCGCAGGGGCGGAGAGATCTTGGCCTTCATGTCGAGATCTTCGTCGTAACAGGTGCGGGTCAGATAGTGCGGACAGGTCTCGACGGTTACCTGAACGCCGCGGGCCCGCGCCTCTGCGGCGAGAATGGGTCCCATGCCCACCGAGGTGTGCACCAGATGGAGCGAGCACCCGGTCTTTTCCGCCAGGAAGATCATTCGGCGGATGGTCTCCACCTCGCAAAAGGCAGGACGGGACTCGGTGTAGGCACCAAGATCCTGGCGGCCGGTCTCGGCGATTTCCTTTTTGATCCAGGAGGCGATCTGGGTGTTTTCGCAGTGAACGTTGATCACGCCGCCGGGCACCTCGGCGAGAATGCGCATTGCCGCATAGACCCAGCCATCGGTCGCCGGCACAATGCCGATCGGGTTATCGGGCTCGTAGCCGAAATAGCATTTGAAGGATTTGACCCCCGTGTGCTCGATGATCCTGGGGATTTCAGCGATGTGTTCTTCACGCTGAATGCCGAAATGAAAACCGAAATCGATGACCGAATTTTCTTCGCCAATGGCTTTGCGCTCATCGTAGAAGGGCAGGTAGGATTCCTTGAGATTGCGGATGTAGAGCAGGGCGGTGGTCACGCCGCCCGAGGCCGCGGCGGCCGTTTCGGTCCGCATGTCCTCATCAAAGGGGAATTTCACGCCCAAATGGCAGTGCGGGTCGATCAGACCCGGCATCAACACGCGTCCCCCAGCGTCGATGGTCCGCGTCGCCTCGGGCAGGACATCGTTGGAGCCCGTGGCGATGATCTTTTGGTCCTTGACGGCAACCCCGCCAAAGAACTCTCCATCATGGCGTATGACCCGCGCGTTTTTGATAACGAGATCGGCTTTCATTTCTGCTTCTCCATGATGTCCTTGATGCGTCTTTCGATCCCGGTCCATTGGCTTTTACCGACGGTGATCGGCGCGCGCGCGCCCATGCCGCGCGCCCAAACGGCCTTGATCCCCATTTCGCCGGCCTTGTCGCGGTCGATGGTGCCTGGAGGGGCTGCGACGTCGACGAGAAGAACGCCGGGCCTCATGGTCTTGAGCAGTTCTTCGCCGATGAGCTGGCGGGGCACGCTTCCGATCACGATGTCCATGCGCGGCAAAATTTCGGGCAGGTCCTCGAGCGTGTGCGGTTCCGCGCCGGCGGCGTAAGCGGCGGCGCGCTGGACCGGGTTGCGGGCAGCCACGCTGACGTGAGCTCCAAGCCCGACAAGCGTATGCGTCAAGAGTGAGCCTATGGTGCCCTGGCCGACAAGGCAGATGTTGGCCTTGTGAATGGTAATCTGGGTGTTCTCGATGAGAACCTTGAGCACGCCTTCCACGATTGCCGGTCCACGGAGCAGCATCAGGTCGACGTCCCACTCATATTCGTGGAGCGTGATGCCGAGCGCTTCGCAGTGGGACTTGAGGTTGTCGTCAGCCCAGCCCAGAATGATATTTGCGCCCTTGTTCATCCCGGCCAGCATTTCCCGAGATGGGATGATCCTCTCGGGATTGGATGGCGCGAACAATCCGCCATCCGGTGCAATTCCGGGGATGGGCATCAGCGCGATATCTGCGCCCTTGAGCGCATCGGCTGCATCGGAGGCGTGATAAACACCCTCGATACCCTGGTCCGGCCAGGGAAATCCGAACGCGCGAACCTTGGCTCCGGCGCGGACGGCGCAGCGGGCAATTTCCTGCTCGCGGGCATCCCCTGCCACGACTGCAATTGTAAGATTGCTCCAGCTCATCGTGCGCTCACTTTCCTTATCAATTCGTCTTTTGACAGGCTGGCAATGCCCATCGCCTCGGCGGTGCGTCCGCCCGTATTGTAATTGATGCCGACGGCGGCCTCCGCTAGCGCGTAGAGCGCATCGGCCACAGGCACGGATACGCCTGCGATTTGGGCGAGTTCGCGGAAAGGCAAAAGGCCGTGGCCGAAATCCTCGCGATAATAGCGATGCTCGAGTGAATCGGGCGCCTTGATTTTGGCGTTTGCGATACCGCCGGCAATTGCGGCGCGATAATCGGTCGTGTCGGTGACATCGGCTTCCACCGTCCCGATCAGCTTCATCTCTTCAATCAAATTAGGCAGGGTATGGCCGAAGGCAGCCGCAACGGCCAGCCTCTCGCGGTCGAGCCGCTCCATGACGCGGGCAACGCCGTCGGTCATTGCGTCCACATAGAAGGTGAAATCGCCTTTGGTCGCCTCCACCCATGCCACGCCCAGGACGGCGCCGGGTGTGTGCAGGACCATATTTACGTTGCAAAGGTCAGATGCCAGAACGTCGCCAACCGGGCTGGCGCCAGGGAAGAGCATGGTCGCGGTGGTCAGGTGGCTTTCATTGCCGCCAAGGACCGCAGCCCGAACCTGGCCGGCACGACCGGTCACCGTCACTTCATCGGGTTTGAGCTTGCGGGCAACATAGGTCAGTGTCGAAAATTCGACGACCGGGGGCGCTGTGCGTCCTGCGGTCTCGAATGCGTGGGCAAATTCCAGCGCACCGCCGGTATGCCCCGGATTGAGAACAACGAGCCTGTCGGCTGGCCAGCCCGCTTCGGCGAGCGCTTTCGCCATCGGCGCATGCGAAAAAGTGGGAAGCGTTACGAGCGCAACCTCGCAATCCTTTATGGCGGCGCCCAGATTGGAGGTAATGGTGCGCGGGCGGGCGACGCCCGTACCCAATACGCCATTATAGGCGATACCGCCCAACTCCAGGAAAGGCGCCAGCGTCGATTCCGATCTGGCCCAGTACGAGACAGTGTGTCCGGCCCGTGTCAGTTCGGCAACCGCTGCGGCGCCTCCCGCGCCGCCTCCCAGCACTGCTACCTTCATTGCTTCCTCCTCAAGGCCATGTAGGTGCGACGCCAAATCGCGACAAACCATACGTGCCAAAATATGAGATCACACTTTATGATCACAAATGAAATTGTCAAGCAGTCCGGCCACGATTACCCGGCCAGTTTCATACTGCCGGGATCGTCGCTGTCCACGCATTCGGCGATCATGTCGGCGGTTGCGGCCGATAACGTCCAGCCCAGATGACCGTGTCCAGTATTGTAATAGACGCCCGGCAGGCGGCCCTTGCCGACGCGCGGCAGCATGGATGGCATCATGGGGCGAAGACCCGCCCAAGGGACAACGCGACGCGTGTTGGTTCCCGGAAACAGCGTGCGGGTCCAGGTGACGAGTGGTTCGATACGCTCGCTGCGGATGTCGCGGTTGACGCCGCTGAACTCGGCCGTCCCTGCAACGCGAAAACGGTCCTTGCCCAGCCGCGACGTGACGATTTTGGCCTTGTCGTCGAGCAGGCTCACCCAGGGCGCCGCATTCTGGCTTTGCTCGTCGTCGAGATGAACGGTGATCGAGTATCCCTTCACCGGATAGACGTTCACCCGGTCCCCCGCCATAGCTGCCAGGGCGCGGCTGCCGCAGCCAGCACAGATGACGATGCCGTCGAAGCCTTCCTTTTGCACTGACGGTGCGCGATCCCCCGATCCCTGCCACTCGATTGTGTGTTGTCCGTTCGCGAAGCGAAGCCGCGTTACCTGAGCGTCGAATGCGAACCGTACACCCTTTCTCTCACAGGCATTGGCGAGCCCGGAGGTGAACTTATGGATATCGCCGGTGGAGTCCGACGGGGTAAAAAAGCCGCCATAGATGTCGCCGCGAACCGTGGGTTCGATTGCGCGGACTTCTTCGGGCGAGATCGCGCGCCGATCCAGTCCCCCCTGGGTAAGCAGAGAATTCACCTTCTTGGCGTGATCAAAGCTCGATTTGTCCCAATAGAGGTGGAGTATGCCGCGCCGTTCGAGATCGAAAGCGATGTTTTCGTTCTCGGCAATCTCGAACAGGTGCTTGCGCGCGGCAATGGCAAGCCGGGTGGTCTCCACGGTATTTTCCCGGTAACGACCAATATTGCTCATGAACTCGGCCAGCCACGAGTATTTGTGCCATGAGGGCGAAGGGTTGAGCAGGAGGGGCGCGTCGCGCTGGAGCATCCACTTCATGCCCTTGAGGAGCGTGGACCAATGGTTCCAGACTTCAGCATTGCTGGCAGACAGCTGACCGCCATTTGCAAAAGAGGTTTCCATCGCCGCGTAGCGGTTCTGATCGAAGACCGTGACGGTATGGCCGCGCGCCATGAGCGCGTAGGCCGTTGTGATGCCGGTGATGCCGGCGCCGATAACAGCGAGTTTGGGCATTGTGTTTCCCATAAATTGGATCTTTGAAAGCGCCGCGATTTTCGCCGCGCCGATGGTCCCCAATCTGTCGCTGTTACCTGAGAGCTTTCCGTGGGCCATGGCCACGGTTTCCCCTTCGGTGGGCAGGCGGACTGCAACGATCCACTTGCCTCTCTCCAGATGTTCTCGCTGCCTGGTCAGCTTTGCCTGAGAGATTCCTGGGGGGTTGCTCCGTCGGCGCCGACATTTTCAGCCGGTCTCTCCCCGGCAGCGGAAGGTACCGCCGGGCCATCACACTGGCCCGGCGGCAGTTTCAGTTTCCTTCGTCGTAAAGCGTTGTCGTTGTATCAACGTCGTCCTTGTGCAGCCCGGCGCGGATTACCGCATCGGCAGCCAGTTCACGGGCCTTGCGGCGGATTTCCTTCTCGTCAACGCCATAGACCTGGCCGTCCCCATACACCTTGACGCCATTGACCCAGGTCTGGGAAACAGACGCCGTCGAGGCGGAGTAAACAAGCGCCTGCAGCGGATCATGGAAGGGTGTCCATTCGACGTGATCGAGATCGAACAGGATGAAATCAGCCTTCTTGCCGATCTCGAGTGAACCGATTTCATCGTCCCACATCAGAGCTTTGGCGCCCTCGATCGTTGCGGCACGCAGCGCCTGCCGGGCGGTGAAGATGTCGGGCTGAACCCGCGCATCCTTGAACATTCCCGCGACCAGAAGCATCTGGCGCATGAGGTTCATGTTGCCGGCTGCCGATACGCCATCCGTCCCGAGACCGACCTTGACCCCGGCGGCAACCATCTCGGGATATTTCCCGATGGCGGTCGCGCCCTTGCCCAATTTGAACGAGGAGCATGGGCAAAACGCTACCGCGGCGCCGCGGTCGGCGAGAAGCTTGACCTCATCGTCGGTGACAGCGGCACAATGGGCGATCACTAGGTTCTTGCGAATTCCGCCCCCATTGTCGATGCGGGTGACTGGCCATACGCCGTACTTGCCCTCACACACTTTGGCTTCTTCGATCGAAGTGGCCAAATGGTAAGTGGTGCCGACACCCAGACGCTCGGCCAACTCGACAGCGCCCACATGCAACTCCAGCGTGCAGGGCTCCTTGCCTTCGATATTGACCCAGCAGCGCGCCCGTCCGTCGAGGGCGCCGTTATATTTGACGACGCATTTTTCGAGTTCTTCAAGGGCTGTCTTGGCGTCGGGGAAGAAATGGTGGTCGGCCATTTCCTCGGTCCATCCCTTTGGCAATTCAGCAGGGCGGTTATCGGCTGCATGGCGCCCGGTTATGCCCCGGATGCCGGTCGGCTCCATCGCCCTGATGACGATGCCCGGATCATACTGCGAGCCCATATCGAGAAAGCACGTCGTGCCGCAGCGCAGCATCTCGGTAATCCCGAGAAGAGCGCCCCAATATTCGTCCTCATCGGTCACATGCGCGTAAAACGGCTTGGCCCAGTGAAACACCCACGCGCGGGTGTTGAGATTGTCGGGAAACACGGCGCGTGACAGCGTTTCAGAAAGATGGACGTGGCTGTCCACAAAGCCAGGGCACATGCCCAGCATCGACCCGTCGATTATCGTGCCGAAACTGTTCCGATCGTGCCGATCGGCTATTTCGTCCGACGCGCCGATATCGGCGATCCGATCCTCGTCAACGACGACGCTTGCCTTGCGCAATACGGTATCGTTCGCATCGACAGTGAACACGAAGTTCAGGTTTTCGATCAGTGTCCGCAACGGTTCCTCCCCGGATAGAGCGCGGTATTTGTCAGGCGATGGAGCGCGATTGCGCCTGTTGGCGACCCTGACCGCACACGATCAGCCTGTCGGTATTGGAATAGTCCGAAAGCAGTTCGGACCCATTGGCCGTCACCAGGAGCATGTCCTTGTTCTGCATGCCGAAGCCATGTCCGGTATCGTAACAAAGCGGCTCGAAGCCAAGCACCATGTTTTCCTCGATGGGCGCGTCGGATCCGGGCTTTCCAAGCACCGGTGTCAGGCCGAGATAGGGGTCTTCATGCAAGTGGAGCCCGATCCCATGCCCGACGAACGATATCGGTGGCAAGTTCATCTGTGACAGCTTTGCGATGAAACTGTCGTATATGGCACGGCAGCTTGCGCCGGGCCGTACCTTGTCCATGATCTCATATTTGCAGTCGACCAGATGGGACCAGATGTCGTCGGCATGGTCGGGAGCCTGGCCCACGACAGCAGTGCGGCAGACGCCGGCCTGATACCCATCGATAACCGAAAAGATCTCGACCCGGCACACATCGCCGCGCTTGAGGACCCGATCGGATGGGCCGACATTGGGCAACACGCTGCGCTCGCCGGTCGCCACGATCAGCAGCTTGAAGTGTTCAGCGCCCAGCGAATAGACATTGCGGGTCAGATGCCCGGCAATATCCATTTCCGAATCCCCCTCATCGACCGAGGCCAGGGCATCGTAGATGGCCTGGTCGGCGATACGGGACAGCTTGCGCAACAAGGCGATCTCGCCCGGCGTCTTGATCTGCCGCAGCCGCGCCAGAATACCCTCGGCAGGTGCAAAACGTGCATCGGGCAGGGCGGCCTGCAGGCGCATGAGATCGCCCGCGGGAAGATAGTCCATTTCAATGGCTATGCGGGCGGAGCCGAGCCCGAGTTCGTTCAGCTGGTCGGCCAGTACCACCATTGGATCGTCTGAAAATTCCGCCCATATCCGCGTGGGCACTTCAGGCTGCTTGCGCCGGATCGTGCTTGCCTCCATGTCGACGCCGAACAGTGCTTTTGTGCCGTCCGCGGTTACAATTGCCATGGCATGACGGTGACGGATCAGCGGCTGGCTGGGCACTACAAAGCCGCTAACATAGGCAAAGTTTTCCGGCGAGCAGGAGATAATGGCGTCCAAGCCGTTCTCGCGCATGGCCGCTGTTTGTTTTTCAATGATTTCCGCACGCATGGTAACGTCCCTCCCACTCAGATCGCGATCTGGTATTTTTCGATTTTCTTGATGTCGACATCGATGCCCATGCCCGGCCCGTCCGGAACCACGATCGCCCCGTCCTCAAATTTCATCGGCGCAACCAGCAGGTCGTCCTTGTAGTAGATGCCGCCGATCTGACCGCTCTGGGCTTCGGCAGGCACGGATACGGGAATGACGCAGGAAAGCGTCACTGCAGGCGAAGCCGCAGCAAGCTGGACATTGGCTAGGTTGCCCACACCCGTCTCGATCGAGCCGTTGACATTGCACAGGAGGCCCGCGGCGCGGCACACCGCACCCACCTCCATGGCCTTGTAGAGCCCACCAGCCTTGGTGGTGTAGATCGAGACGATCTGGACCTGACCCTGATTGATGATCTGGATGGCGTCGTGCGCGTTCCACGCGGATTCATCGGCCATCACCGGCGCATCGATGCGCCGTGCGACATCCGATATGCGCTCGATCCCCATGACAGGCTGCTCGACATATTTGATACGGCAATCTTCAAAGCGCCGGATGATCTGAACGGCCTCGCCAGCGGACTTGTAGCCTTCATTGGCATCCACGCAGAGTTCCATTGCGTTCCCCGCCGCCTCGCGGACGGCATGAACCATGGCGACGTCGCGTTCCGGATCGACACCGATCTTGATCTTGATCGTCTTGATCCCCTCGGCAGCAAGCTTGGCGGCCTCGGTGCGCGCCTCATCGATGGAGATCAGGCCGATCGAGTGGGTGACCGGGACACGGTCGCGGGACTTTCCGCCCAAAAGGACGTGTACCGGAACGTCGAGCCAACGGCCCGTTACGTCGTAAACCGCAAATTCCACAGCCGCTTTCGCATAAGGATAGCCACGAATGACCGCATCCATCCGGGTATGAAGTTCGGCGATATTGCCCAGCTCGATGCCCGTAATCGCGGGGGCGAGATAGGTATCGATGACCGATTTCACGATGATCGCGGACTCGCCGAAATAGCGTCCGAATTCCCCACCCCAATCCTTGAGAGCCGGCGCCTCGCCCCAACCGACCCGTCCGTCGCTGTCGGTGACCTTGACCAGAACGTAGCGCCCGATCACTTCGGTCAATCCTGCCCATTTGTGCTCGCGCCGGGTGGGGAGCTGCACAACAAGGGTTTCAACTGTCTTGATGGTGGGCACGGAATTATCCTTTTGACGAAACACAGGCTACGTTGTAGTGAGATCACCGATTGTGATCACACATTACTGTTGACATTGGGCATCGTCAAGCATGGATGTTCGGCTTGTGGGCAACGACGATGCGGCCCGCTGTGGAGGACGACCAAAGTGATTGTTGAGACAACGAACTATTACGCCAAGCCCGGGAGGGAAGCCGAAGTGCTAACGCAGCGGCGGCTGGCAACGGCAATCCGCAAGAGCCTGGGATTGTCGGAAGGCCGCACGTTTGTGCTGTTGGAAGCAAACGGTCCCAGCGTGAAATGGCAGTGCGAGTTTCCTTCGCAAGCTGCTTACCGTGAGGACATGGAGGCAAGGAACGGATCGACCGAATTTGCCGAGGCGCGGGCGCAGATGCACACCCTTATCGAACGGTTCGAGCGACACCTGCACGAGGAGGCAGGGTAGCGGGACAGAGCATTCCGCATCGTGGAATTCGTATAGGTGCGGGGTCGCCCGCCATGTGTATGCGCCCTATCGGGTAGGGCGTCGCGGCAATCGGGCCGCTTTCCGACATATTGGAGTTTGCTGTGAGAACGACGACGAATCTGGATTTGAACGACGCCGGCCGATTGCTCGAAGGGGCGCGCGAACGGGCAGCTGCAATCGGTGTTCCGATGTGTGTCGCTATTACGGACGCGGCCGGTGATCTGGTTGCGTTCGAGCGGATGGACGGCGGGAAAATCACCAGCATCACGATTGCTATCGACAAGGCTTATACGGCGGCGGCGGCCAAAAAGGCGACGCACGAATATGGTGCCGCCAGCCAGCCCGGCGCACCCGCATACGGCATTAATTCCGCGATCAGCGGCCGCCTGATGGTCGTTGGCGGCGGGCTCCCTGTTGTCGTGGCCGGCGAAGTCGTCGGAGGCGTGGGCGTCAGTTCGGGAACGCCCGATCAGGATCGCGATGTTGCGCAGGCAGCAATCGACCACCTAAACCGGGCGTAGAGTCGGCTTGCAGTGGGGTGGCCCTTGTGGAAGGGCGCTCGCCAAATCGGTCAATGAAGGCCCGCACAACCGTTGGTTGGCGGGCCTTGTTTCTGGCGGATGCTTATGCCCGATCTACGCTACGGCCTGTTCGAGGCGGGGTTTTTGGTGGGTTCGGGAGATGTCGAGGCGTTTGCCGGTTTCGGCGTCGAACAGGTGCAGGGCGGCGCTGGGGATTTCGAGGCCGACGATGTCGCCTTCCCTGATGTCGGTTTCCGGGCCGACAACGACGGCAAATTCGGTGGTGCCCAGCGCGCAATAGGCGACGCGGCTGCCGCCGAGCTCTTCGATCAGCTCGATCTGGGCGGGGAGACCGGCACCCCTGGGAGCCATGGTTATGGCTTCGGGGCGGCAGCCCACGGTAATGCGCCCCGGCGAGCCGGGGAGGGCGGTGGGCAGGCGGAAATGCTGGGTGGGGGCGATATCGAGGGCGAGGGTCGTCGCATCGAGCATTTCGCCTTCGGTCATGTTCATGGCCGGAGCGCCCATGAACTGGGCGACGAAGGTGGAGGCGGGGTTCTTGTAGATTTCGCCCGGTGAGCCGATCTGTTCGACGTGGCCCTTGTTCATGACGATCAGCTTGTCGGCCAGGGTCATGGCCTCGACCTGATCGTGGGTGACGAAGATCGAGGTGGCGCCGAGGCGCTTGTGGAGCTTTTTGATCTCGATGCGCATCTGGACGCGCAGCTTGGCATCGAGATTGGAAAGCGGTTCATCAAAGAGGAACACGTCGGGCTCGCGCACGATGGCACGGCCCATGGCGACGCGCTGGCGCTGGCCGCCCGAGAGCTGGCCGGGGCGGCGATCGAGATAATCGGTGAGGCCGAGAATGGTGGCGGCCTCGTTTACGCGGCGCTCACGCTCGGGCTTGGGCAGGCGGGCGATCTTTAGGGGATAGCCGATATTTTCGGCCACCGTCATATGCGGGTAGAGCGCATAGTTCTGGAACACCATGGCGCAGCCGCGATCGGCGGGATCGATGTCGTTGATGATCTCGTTGTCGATGCCGATTTCGCCCGAGGTGATCGATTCCAGTCCGGCGATCATGCGCAGGAGGGTAGACTTGCCGCAGCCCGAGGGCCCGACGATGACGACGAACTGGCCGTTGTCGATCTCGATGTCGATACCGTGAAGGACCTGCTTGCCATCATAGGATTTCTTGACGTCTGAGATGGTGAGTTGAGCCATTTCAATCTCCCGCAAGACGCGCCCTGAGCCGGGCGATGGTTGTGTCCGAGAGCCCGATTGCCCGCAGATAGGCCTGTACCGAGCCGTATTTGGTCTCGATATGGGCGATGGTGAGCGCCATGGTTTCGGGCTCGGAGGCCAGAAACGGCCTGAAGCGTTCAGGGTCGATGCCGCGCGCCTGTGCGCCCGCGATAAGTTCGGCCATCATGGGTTCGATCATTTGTGCGGTGAGCGCGTAATCTTCGACGATCAGAGCGGTTTCGACCCCGGCGACGGTCAGGAGCAAGGCGGCGATAACGCCAGTGCGGTCCTTGCCCGCCGTGCAATGGAACAGTACGGCGCCGTCGCCGGCTTCGGCGATCAGGGTCAGGACGCGGGCGATGGTTTCGCTGCGTTCGTCCAGGGCCTTGCGGTAGAGGCTAAGAAGGGCGTCTTCGCCCGGAGCGACAGCCGGCGCGAGGTCGGCGAACAGGGAAACGTTGTGGTAGCTGACGCCGGGATGACCGGCGAGCGGATTGGGCTGTTCGGCACATTCATTGTCGTGGCGCAGATCGACGACGGTTGTCACCCCGGCATCAATGAGCATGGCGACATCTTCTGCATCGAGCCGGTGCAGGGCATCGGCGCGCAGCACGCGGCGCCACAGGGTTTCGGTGTCGGCGATCCGGTAACCGCCCAGATCGCGGACGTTATAGGCACCCTTGACGGGGATCGAGCGGGTGAGGGGGGAGTTCATCTTAGCGTATTCCTGATTTCATGAAGGACTGGATGACCTGGCGCTGCAGGACGATGTAGATGGCGAGGACCGGAAGGCTGGCCATTGTGGAAGCGGCCATGAGCGGACCCCATTGGGTGCCTTCGGACGACATGAACATCTGGATGCCGATCTGGATGACGCTGTTTTCGGCCGAGCGGGTGAGCAGCAGCGGCCAGAAATAATCGTTCCAGGTCGAAATGAAGATGAGGATGGCGAGCGAGGCGAGGATGCCGCTCAGATTGGGGGCCAGCACGTCCCACAGGATGCGCCAGCTGCGGGCGCCGTCCATGCGGGCGGCCTCGATCACCTCCTTGGGGAAGGAGCGCATGGTCTGGTAGAGCAGCATGATGGCCAGCGCCGAGGCGACATTGGGCAGGATGAGCGCGGGCAGGGAATCGAGCAGTCCGAGCCGGGCGACAATCAGGTAATTGGGGATCATCACCACCTGAAACGGCACCAGCCAGGTCAGCGCGATGAGCGAATAGACGAGCTTGTCGAACGGGAACCGCCAGCGCGCAAAGGCGTAAGCGGCGAAAAGGCCGGTGGCGAGCTGGACAATCGTTACGACGACCGAGACCAGGAGCGTGTTCCAGAGCATCTGGAGCACGGGAATGGCGTTGAGCGCATAGATGTAATTGTCGAGCGAGGCCGATGTGGGCAGCAGCGCCGTCTCAAAGATCTGGTTGGCGGGCCTGAGCGAGGTCACGACCATCCAATAGACCGGGAAAAGACAAAACAGCGACAGCACGACCATGAGCGCGTGCCCAAGGCCGGTATTGAGCCGGCGCGAGACGAGAGAACGGCTGCGGCGGCGCGGCCGAGCCGCGGGCAGCGAGATTGGCGAGGTCATTGCATCAGTTGTCATAGAACGAATACCTGTCCATGAGGCGGAAGAGCACGAAGGCCAGTGCGCCGAAGCCGAGGAACAAGATGACGGCGGCGGCTGAACTCCAGCCCACCGACATCGATGAAAATCCGAATTCCCACAGCACGTAGAAGATGTTGGTGGTCGAGCCGAGCGGCCCGCCACCGGTCAAAACGTTGATGTAGGAAAAGCTCCACTGGGCGCCCAGGAGGATGGTCATCATGACAAGGAACAGCACCGTGTTCATGAGCAGGGGGAGCCGGATGTCGCGAATGATCTCCCATTTGGAAGCGCCGTCCATGCGGGCGGCTTCGATCAGCGAGGGATTGATGTTGGCGTTGGCGGCCGAAAGGATAAGGGTTGAAAACCCGATCAGTTTCCAGCCGGTCAGGACGATGATCGTCCAGATGGCGATGGCGGGGTCGCCAAGGAACCGCACGGGCTCGCCGCCCAGGCCGGTGATGGCCTGATTGACCATGCCGTGGCCGGGATCGAGCAGCCAGCGCCAGACGGCGGCGGCGACGACCGGCGCGATGATCATGGGCACAAAGATGATGGCGCGATAGATGTTGCGCGCCCTATCCGGCAAATCATGGGTGTAGATGGCGATGGCCAGCGGGATGATGACGGCCAGCGGCAAGAGGCCCACGACATAGACCCCGGTGTTGCGCACCGCCTGCCAGAATTTGGGCAGGGCGAAAATGTTGGTGAAATTGGACAGGCCAACAAATTGCGGCGCCGTGTTGGGCAGCATGTTCCACTGGTAAAGGCTGAGCCTGAAGGCATCGATGAGCGGCCAATAGACCCAGATGGCAAGGCCGAGCGCGGCGGGCAGAAGATAAAGCCAGGGGGCAATGACGTAGCGATCGTCCGCCTTGAGGCGGCGCTTGCGCCGTGGGAGCGCCAGGGGGGTATTTGCTGAGATGTCGGCCATGAGCGAGCACCACGAAATCTTTGAAAGGATGGCCGCGAGGGTGATGCCCCCGCGGCCGAAGGGGATCAGGGCATCAGGGACTGAGCGTTGGCCTGAGCCTCAGTCAGCGTGGCCTCGACATCGGCGCCGCCGAACACTGCCATCTCCATCGCATCCATCATCAGCGAATTGATCTGGCGGTAGTTGGGGCCGGGATAGGCGACCCAGGGTTCGAGGCGTTCGAGCTGGTCGAGATTGGGCTGGACCAGGGGATGCTCGGCGACCCAATCGGCCAGATAGGCCGGATCGGTGACGATGTCGGTGCGCAGCGGGACATAGCCGATCTGGGAGGTGATGGTGGTGTAGGCCTCACGCGAGGTCATGAACTTCATCAATTCCCAGGCAGCGCGCTGCTTGAGCGGATCGGCTGTGTGGATGACGAGGCCCGAACCCGAATTGGTGGGGGAAGCAGGACGATCGCCAAAGCCGGGCATGGCGGCGGAGCGGAGTTCGAATTTTCCTTCCGAGCCGGCAATGAAATAGGCCTGGAGCACCGAGGAGGTTAGGTACATGCCAAGCTGTCCCGATGCCATGGCTTCCATGGACGAGCCGAGATCTGTGGCGCCGTAAACACCGGCATCGTGGAGATCGCGCATCGTCTGGATGGCTTGGATGGCCTCGGGCTCTGCGAAGGTCAGCGTGGTGCGGTCTTTCGAAAGGGTCCGTCCACCATTGGAGAGGATGACGCTTTGCAGCACCCAATCGTCTCCGCCCGAGCCGGCGCCGACGATGGCCGCTTCAAAGGGGCTGGCATCGGTTTGTTCGGCAATGGCAACGCCGGCTTCGCGTAGCGCGTCCCAGGTTGCGGGGGGCTGGTCGGGGTCAAGGCCGGCCGCGCGGAAAAGATCGGCGTTGTAGAACAGCACGGGTGTGGAGAACGTGTAGGCCAGGGCATAGGTCTTGCCATTGAGGCGGCCAAGGTTCAGCCCGTTTTCGGACATGCCGTCGAAATGGGCGGCCAACTCGTCGGCGGGAACGATGTCTTCGAGCGCGGCGGCGCCGAAATTGTCGATCGTGTAGGCCAGATCGTCGAACACGGTCTGGGTAACGTCCGGGCCGATGCCGGCGGCGAGATCGGCCTGGGTGCGCGATACCATTTCGGTCGATTGAACGGGCACGGCGTTGACCGTGATGTTGGGATTGGCCGCTTCGAAGGCCTCGACCATTCCGCGGGTCGCTTCGGCGCCGATGCCGGTGGAGGCCAGGTTATAGTTGTAATAGGTGATTTCGACCGGCTGATCGACGGTGGCGGGCATCGACTGGGCCAGGGCTGCCGGCACCGAGAGGGTGGCAAGCAGGGCAGCGATTAGCTGTGCTGATGGTTTGAGCATCGGGGTGTCCTTTTCCGGGCCGCGCTGTGCCGCCCGTGGAAAACAGAAAGGAAAAGCCGGCGGCGGTGGCGCCGCCGGCGGGTGACTTAAGGCATCAGGGACTGGGCGTTGGCCTGTGCGTCGCGCAATGTGGCTTCGACATCGGTGCCGCCATAGACGGCCATTTCAGCGGCATCCATCATCAGGCTGACGATCTGGCGATAGTTGGGGCCGGGCATAGAATCCCAGGGCTCGAGAATGGCGAGCTGGTCGAGGTTGGGCTGGACCAGCGGGTGGTCGGCAACCCAATCCTTGAGGTAGCGCGGATCGTCGACGATGGCCGGGCGCAGCGGCAGATAGCCGATCTCGGAGGTGATGACGGTGTAACCGTGCTCGGAGGTGAGGAATTTCATGAGCTCCCAGGCGGCGCGCTGCTTGAGGGGATCCTGGGCCAGAATGGTCAGCCCGCTGCCCGAATTGTTGGGCCGGACCGGCTTGTCGCCGAAGCTGGGCATGGTGGAGGCGCGCAGTTCGAAATTGCCTTGTGCGCCGGCAACCAGCGACGCCTGCACGGCGCTGGTCTGGAGATACATGCCGATATTGCCGGCCGACATGCCTTCCAGCGCCGCTGTGATATCGAGGGGATCGAAAGCGCCAGCATCGTACATGTCGCGCAGCATCTGCACGGCCTCGACCGACTCGGGTTCGGCGAATTTGAGCGTCGTACGGTCGCGCGAGAGCACTTCACCGCCATTGGAACGCACCACGCCCTGGAAGAGCCAATCCATGGCGCTGGGTCCGAAAATACCGGCGGCAAAGCCGGTCTTGTCGGTGTTCTCCTGGATGGCCAGAGCGGTTTGAAGCACTTCGTCCCACGTCTTGGGCGGCTGGTCGGGATCGAGACCGGCGGCGCGGAAGATATCGGCGTTGTAGAACAGGACCGGTGTGGAGAATGTATAGGCGAGCGAATAGGTCTTGCCGTCGAGGCGCCCCAGATCGAGCCCGTTGGGCACCATGCCTTCGAAATGGTCGTCCAGTTCTTGTGCGGGAACGATGTCTTCGAGCGCCACGGCGCCAAAGTTGTTTGCGGTGAAATCGAGGTCGGAAAACACCATCTGGACAAGGTCGACCGGCTGTCCGGCGGCCAGGTCGGCCTGAACGCGGGCCTGGAAATCGCCAGCTGCGGCACCGATGCCCTCAACTGTGACGTTGGGGTTGGCGGCCATGAACTCATCGATCAGCTTGCGGGTCGCGTCTGCGCCGATGCCGGCTGAGCCCAGATTGTAGTTGTAGAACGTGATGGTTACCGGCTCATCGATGGTGGACGGGATGGTCTGGGCGGTGGCGGGCAATGCGCCGGCCAGCAACAGGGCGGCCGAGGTGGCCAGGAGAAGGGTTCTGCGGTTCATCTCGAACATCCTTATTCGGCGGCCTGGGTGGCTTCGTATTTGCGGAGCATTTCGGCCATGCCCGCAAAGGTGAAGCTGTGGAGTTCGCGGCGTTGCGAGGGCTGGGGCACAAAGGAGATGGTCAGGCCCGAGGGGCGGACAGTGCCGAGCGCGAGCGAAGCGCCTTCGACCATACGCATGCCTTCATGGAGATAGGTGACGTCGGTTGCGGCGTGGGTGCCGATGCCGACGACAACGGGAATGCCGTGCCAGTTGGAGACGCGGTCGAAATGGATGTGGCCTGAAAGGATGCCCAGGATATTGCGGCCGGCGAGCAGATCACGCAGCTTGAGCGTGTCGGCGATGGTGAGGCTTTCCCATTCCATATCGGGCCTGTCCTCATCGAGGGCCGGGGCGTGGTGGACGGCGATCAGCTTGGGGAGATCGGGGTGGGCGTCGAGTTCGGCTTCGAGCCAGGCGAACTGTTCAGGCTCGAACGAGCCGCCAACCTTGCCCGGTGTGCTCGAATCAAGAGTGATGAGGTGGACGCCATCAATGGCCTGCGCATGGAAGAACGGGGCGCCGAGATCTTCGTTGCGGCCCAGCATGCCGGTGTAAAAGCCGTCGCGCTTGTCGTGATTGCCCAGCGCGAAGAACATGGGGATTTCGAGCGCCGCGTCATCAAGGATGGCCTTGAGATTGCGGTAGCTGCCTTCATCGCCCTGGTTGGTCAGATCGCCGGTGGCGACGATGAATTTGGGCTGGGGGACCAGCGTCTTGATGTCGGCCAGAAGCGCCTTGAGGTTTGCCGTGGTGTCGGAAAACAGGTGATCGTCGACAATGTCGGGATTGCCGATATGGAGATCGGTGAGATGGACGAAGGTGAAGAGATCGGTCATGACGCGTGTCCTGATGTTGATGGCATTGCGTCCGTTTTGGACGCCTTGAGCCGATCGTCTTTCGGCGCGCACGCCGCGCTTTGGGCGAAAGACTTGTGCCCGGCTGCAAACACAGCTACCGTCGGAACATGACAGGTGAATGAAGGTTCATTCAGTATGGAAGCGACGATCGGCAAGAAGGACAAAATCCTCGATGCTGCGGCTCAGTTGATTGTGGAAAACGGCTTGCAGTGCTCGATGGCTGCCATTGCCGAGCGGGCCGGCGTGGCCACCGGGTCGCTCTACAATTATTTTCCCTCAAAGCGGGCGATGGTGCTTGGCGTCTATGTGCGGGTTGGCGAGCAGATGTCGCGCGCGGTGGTTGTCGAGCACGCGGATGAGGTCAGCCATGAGGGCCGCATCAAGGGCTATATCGCCAATTATATCGAGTTCATCGCGGCCGATGCCGAGCGGGCCAAGCTGTTTGAATATCTCGACAATTCGCCAGAGTTGAGCCTTACCGACATCGCGGCGACCTTTTCCGGGTTCGTCGATTATACCCGCAGGCTGTTCGAGGGCGCGCGCGCGGCGGGCGTGGTGCGCGAGGGGCGTGCCTACCTTCTGGGGAGCTTTGTGCGCGGGGCCATCCGCCACACGATCAAGCGCCGGCGGCTCGACCCCACGCCGATCGACGAGAGCGAATATGCGTGGATCGCGGACATGTGCTGGAAGGCCGTGGCACGGGATTAGGGCGCTTTGGCTTCTCGCTTTCACGGTAGCGGCGGAGCGGGCGGCTTTGCCTCAGGCGGTGAGCATACTGGACCCCGGCTCGAGGCCGGGGTGACCAGGGGGGTGGGTTTGGCAGGGGCGGTTCACCCTAGAGCCGTCCGGCTTCGATGATCCGTTGCAGGAATTTGCGGGTGCGGGGGTTTTGCGGGTTCGAGAACAGGGTTTTCGGCTCGGCTTCTTCCACGATGCGGCCGCCATCGAGAAAGCAAACCCTGTCGGCGACGTCGCGGGCGAAGCCCATTTCGTGGGTGACGATAACCATTGTCATGCCATCGGATTTGAGCTTGCGGATGATGGCCAGCACTTCGCCGACCAGTTCGGGATCGAGCGCGGCGGTCACTTCATCGAACAGCATCACCTCGGGCTGGGTGGCCAGAGCGCGCACGATGGCGACGCGCTGTTGCTGGCCGCCGGACAATTGCTCGGGATAGGCGTTTTCGAACTCGGCCATGCCAAAGGCACCGAGCAGTTCGCGGGCGGTGGCCAGCGCCTCGGGCTTTGGTGTGCCGTGGACCTTGAGCGGGGCGAGGGTGATGTTTTCCATCACGCTCATATGGGGAAAGAGATTGTAGGACTGGAATACGATACCGATCCTGCGATAGACCCCGTTGCGGCCCCAGGAGGGGTCTTCGAGGGAGACACCGTCGAGCGCCACAGTGCCGTAGTCGAATTCGGTGAGCCTGTTGATGCAGCGCAAAAGGGTCGACTTGCCCGAGCCTGAAGCGCCGATCAGGCAGACGACTTCGTGGGGGGCGATGGCGAGGTTGATGTCGTCGAGAACGAGGGTCTCGCCATAATATTTGGTGAGCCCGGTAATGGTAATGCGGTCGGTCACATGGCCCCCTGAAGGCGACGCTGGCGGTCTTTTTTCGAGAAGTAGTCGGTCAGGCGTGCCATGGGGATCGTCGCGACGAGAAACAGCAGCGCGGCGGCGATCAGCGAAGAATAGTTGAAGGTCTGGGCGGTGTAGATCTGGGCTTCGCGCACTGCGTCGCGCACCCCGATGACCGAGAGCAGCGCCACGTCTTTCTGCAGGGCGACGGCGAGGTTCAAAAGCACGGGCATGACGTTGCGGATGGCCTGAGGCAGGATGGCATAGCGCATTGTCTGCCATTGGGAGAGGCCGAGCGCGGTGGCGGCGGCACGCTGGCCGTCATGGACCGCCTCGATGCCCGAGCGGTAGATTTCGGCCGAATAGGCGGCATAGGAAATGACCATGGCGGTGGCGCCCCAGAACAGCGCCGAATTGGGCAGGCCCGGAAGGTTGAGCGCCGGAATGCCGAAGCCGAAGATCAAGACGAGCAGCAGGACCGGCAGGCCGCGGAACAGATCGATATAGACGACTGTAAACACCCGCAGGGGCGCAAACCACGGCCCGGTCAGCGAGCGGAACAGGGCCAGCACCAGCCCCCACGCCATGATGGCGAACAGGCAGATGACCCAGACCTGAAGATTGAGCCAGAAGCCGCGCAGCACCTGGGGGAAAGAGGCGGCCATGGCGCCAAGATCGAAAAACTGCCGCGCGATGCGGGGCCATGCCTCGGCCGAGGTCACCGCATACGCGATGGCACCGAACACGACAGCGACCATGGCAAGCGAGATGATGGCCGGCAGATAGCGATCTCTGGCGCGCAGCTTCTTTTTTGCCGGGGGGAGGGGCCGACGCGGCGCCGTTTCGGGAGCCGCATCGGTAAAGGCGCCTTGCGGCGGTAGTCCAGAGGTCATTCGGTGATGACCGGCAGGTCGGGATCGGCGATCAGGTACTGGGCGACAAGCGCGTCGATGACGCCTTCGGATTTCAGCTCGGCGATCGCTTCATTGACCCATTCGACAAGGTCGTTGCCCTGTTCGAAGATCAGGCCGTGGCCGTAATCGTTTTCGTCGGGAGTGAGAATGGCGGCGATGGTGGCGTCGGGCACCTGGACCGCGGTGAGATAGAGCGCCGTGGGCAGTTCGGTGGCGACTGCGTCGATCTGGTTGCCCTGCAGGGCCTGAAACAGGCCGACCTGATCGTTATAGACGGCGGGTTCGGTGACGCCGATGATCTCTTCGACGTAATCGAGATCGGTGGTGCCGATCATCACGCCCCAGCGCACTTCGCGCAGATCGGCAAAGCTGGTTGCCTGTTCGACTGCCGAGCCGGGCATGGCGACGACGGCCTTTTGCGGCTGGTAGTAAACATCGGAGAAGGTGGCGATCTGGGCGCGATCCTCGGTGACCGAGATCTGCTGGATGCCGAAATCATAGTCCTTGGCGCCCGGCGCTATGGCCTGATCGAAGGTCTCGCGCACCCAGACCACGTCTTCGGCCGCAAAGCCCATCTTTTCGGCGAGGGCATAAACGAAGGCGCTTTCGAACCCTTCGCCGTTGGAGGGGTCATTGTCCATCATCCAGGGCGGAAAGACCGGGTCGGAGGTTGCGACTGTGAGTTGGCCCGGCGTGAACAGGCGCGCATCGTCGGGGGTGTTGTCCTGAGCGTGGGCAGCGCCGACAGCAAGCGCAACCGAGAGCGATGCCACGACAGCGATGCTGCGCAACAATGAGATTTTTACCGACATGATCGAAGACCTCCAGCGTCCAAGGGAGAAAAAGTCCGAAGCTTAAGATATTATCGGGCGCGCAGGCGCACGCAAGAGGCGTCTCTGACCCGGTTGTCACAAACCCCACCCGATAGGGGCTAATTTTTTGCCGCGACAGCGTTTTTTTGCCCTTCGGGGGTGGACGTGACGCATTGGCGCCGTAATCATTGCCGCTATTAATTCATATACCTCCGCGGCCGGTTCGGCCGGCTGCCAAACATATTAGATCGGGTCATTTGGGGATGATCGACTGGATTTATCCGCTGCTCCTCGTGGGCGCGGCCCTCATCGTCGTTTCGGTTTTTACCAGTCTCGTGGCGTTCCGCTTCGGGGCGCCCTTGCTGCTGCTGTTTCTGGGCATCGGCCTTGGGGCGGGCAGCGACGGGCTCGGTATACAGTTCTCCGACGTCAACACTGCCTATTTCGTGGGCTCGCTGGCGCTGGCGGTCATCCTTTTCGATTCAGGGTTCGGCACATCGCTGAAATCGTTCAGGCAGGCGGCGGCGCCTTCGATCGTTCTGGCGACGGTTGGCGTGCTCCTGACCACGGCAATCGTGGGCATGGCGGCGCGCCTGATGTTCGGGTTCGGCTGGGCCGAGGGCCTGTTGATGGGGGCAATCGTCTCCTCGACCGACGCGGCGGCGGTGTTTTTCCTGTTGCGCGTGGGTGGCATCACCATTCGCGACAAGGTGCGTTCGACGCTGGAAGTGGAATCGGGATCGAACGATCCGATGGCGATTTTCCTGACCATCATGTTCGTCGAGCTTTTGGCCTCGGGATCGGGGATCACCGGGTTCACTCACGACTTTGTTGTCGGGTTCGGATTGCAGATGGGGCTCGGCGTGGTGCTGGGCATTGCCGGAGGGGCGGCGATCGTCTTCATCATCAACCGGGTCGAACTCGAGGGTGCGCTCTACCCCATCATCGTTCTGGGGATGGCGGTGCTGCTGTTTGCCTTTACCGGGCTTTTAGGCGGATCGGGGGCGCTGGCAGCCTATGTGGCGGGGCTCGTGGCGGGCAATCGCCGGGTGCGGGCGCGCGCAACGCTGGTGCGCTTTCAGGACGGCATGACCTGGTTGGCCCAGATCGTGATGTTTCTTATCCTGGGCCTCCTGGCCAGCCCGTCCCAGTTTGGCGACGTGGCACTGCCGGCGGTGGCGCTGGCATTGTTCCTGATGTTCGTGGCGCGGCCGGTGGCCGTGTGGCTGTGTCTTCTGGCCTTCCAGTATCAGCGCGACGAGATTGCCTTTATCTCCTGGGTGGGTCTGCGCGGTGCGGTCTCGATCCTTCTGGCCATCCTGCCGCTGATCGCGCTGCTCGAAAACGGGTCGGTGCTGTTCAATACAGCGTTCATCATCGTTTTGACGTCGCTATTGGTGCAGGGCTGGACGATCCGGCCGATGGCGCAATGGCTGGGGCTTATCGTGCCGCCGCGCATCGGGCCGGTCGAGCGCGTGGGGCTCGAATTGCCGGGCAGCGCGCATCACGAGTTGATCGTCTATCACGTTGTCGAAGGCAGCCCGGTGGCCGAGGGCGAACGCCTGCCGCGCTGGGCGCGTCCGTCGCTGATCGTGCGGGACGGGCAATCGATGCGCTTCCAGTATGCCGGGCGCATCAAGGCCGGCGATTACGTCTATATGTTCATCGCGCCGCGCTATACGCGCCTGCTCGACAGACTGTTTGCCAGCCCCACCAAGGTGGAGGCCGACGACAAGGATTTCTTCGGGGAGTTCCGGATCAATCCCGAGCGGCCACTGGCGGCGCTCAAGGATGCCTATGATGCGCAGATCGGCCCCAATGTCTCGCTGGAGAAAACCATCGGGGACTATATGCGCGAGCGTCTGGGCGGGACGGCGGAAATCGGCGACCGGGTGGCGATCGGGGCGCTGGAGCTGATCGTGCGCGAGGTCGATATCGAGGGCGAGGTTTCAGAAGCCGGGCTGGCCATCGATCAGGACGCGCAGAAAGCGCGCGTGCCGGTGTTCATGAGCGGGCGGGAGCTCAGGGAATTCGTGCGCACCAAGATCGACGCGCGGCGCAACAGGAAGATCAACGAAAAGATCACGAAGCAAACGGCCGCCGAGCCGGCTGCCGATTCCTCTCAGGACTAGAGAATTTCCGCGTTTCTTCGAATCGCGTCAATTGCTCCAGCACTTTGGCTAGTCGCGCGTCCGAACCGATAAAGTGGCGTCCACTTTATCTGGACACGCTCTGATCCAGAGCCTTGTAGCCGCGCCGGTGCCAGATCAGCGGGGCGCGATCGGGGAAGGATCTGGTGTGGGTCACGATGCCTGCGTAAAGGGTGTGGGTGTCCATGATTATCGACCCGGACAGCACGCAATCGAGGCTGGTGACGGCGCCGGAAAGGAGGGGCTGGCCCGAGGGCCAATGCTCCCAATCGGCAGTCGAGAACCGGTCCTGCGGCCCCCAGCCGGCAAAGGCGTCGGCCACTTTTTCCTGGCCCTGTGCCAGCACCGACAGCGAGAAGCGGCCCGCGGCCTCGATGGTCTCGGCCAATTCGGTGTCGCGGGTGATCGATACCATGATGGCGGGTGGCTCGGCGCTCAGCGAGAGCATGGCGGTTACCGTGCGCCCGTGCTGCGCGTCGCCCATGCGGGCCGTGACGACGGTGACAGCGGCAGCCAACGTGCTCATGGCGCCGGTGAACTGGGAAGGGGGCACAGCGTCGGGGGCGGATGGATGGTCCGCCAGAGCGAGGGCTAGAGCCGGGTTGGCCGGCGGAAATTTGATGTTCGGTTTGGTCATTTCAGGGCAGTTTTGAGCGCCGATTTGTGTGAAGAAACCGGCGGGGCTTGATCTTGCAGCCCGGTCTCTGTATTTTCCAAGTAAGTGCTTTCTAAATGTCGCTCAGGAGCCATGTCAAGCATCAAACCCGTGATTGAAAATTCTCCTTCATTGCCCGAGACCGGAAACTGGTCTCCGCGCAATGCGGCTGAACGCGTCCTGTTCCATCTCAAGATGCATGGGGACAAGTCGGCGGCCGAGCTGGGGCGTGCGCTCGGAACGTCCGGGGAGGCGGCGCGCCAGCAATTGGTGCGGCTTGCCGAAGAGGGGCTCGTCGAAAGCTGGAGCCAGTCGCGCGGCGTGGGGCGGCCATCGCAGTTCTGGCGACTGACGGGGGCCGGGCAATCGCGGTTTCCCGATACTCATGGGGCGCTGACGGTGGAACTGCTGGGCATCCTGGGTGACACGCTTGGCACCGATGTCCTGTCCCGGATCATCGACACGCGCGAGGAGCGCACCAAATCGGTCTATCACGCGGCGATGCGCGATGCGGGGACACTGGGCGAACGGGTGGCCCGGCTGGCCGATTTGCGGTCGGCCGAAGGGTATATGGCCGATTGGGAGGCCGATGGTGAGGGCGGCTACGTCCTTTATGAAAACCACTGCCCGATCTGTGCCGCAGCGACAGCGTGCCAGAATTTCTGCCGGGCAGAACTCGCGGTGTTCCGCGACGTGCTGGGCGCCGACGCCAGGGTCGAGCGTACCGATCATATCGTCATGGGGGCGCGGCGGTGCGCCTATCGGATCTCGGCGGCAGGGGCGTAGCCGGGTCGGCCGATCGTTCGATAAAATCGAATAATGAATGAACTATAGTCCGGATTATCCGAACCGATGAGCGGACTATATTGGTCTCCAACGGGCCCATTGAGGGTTTCTTGTTTGTGGTGCTGTCGAGCCGAAAAAGTCTTCAACTTTTTCTGACAGCACTCTAACCGATTGGAGATGCGACAATGCTCGATCAGATCAGAGGCTTGCACCACGTGACCTCCATGTCACGCGATGCCGACGCCAACAATCACTTCTTTACCGATACGCTCGGGCTTCGCCGGGTTAAAAAGACCGTCAATTTCGACGAGCCTTCGGTCTATCACCTCTATTATGGCGACGAGGCCGGAACGCCGGGGTCGGTGATGACCTATTTCCCCTTCCCTCACATCGTCAGGGGCCGTCCGGGCACCGGTGAGGTGGGCGAGACCGTGTTTTCCGTTCCCGAGGGCAGCCTGGCGTTCTGGAAGGAACGGTTTGCCGAAAAGGGCGTCAACGGAGTGATTTCCGAAGAGGCATTCGGCGAAAACCGGCTGCGCTTTGCCGCCGTCGATGGCGACAGTTTCGCGCTGGTGGAAGCCAAGGGCGACAACCGTGCGCCGTGGACGGGCGGCGCCGTGGCCGGTGACGAAGCGATCCGCGGCTTTGCCGGGGCAACGCTGCGGCTTGGCGACAGCGGGGCGACCGAAGAACTGCTCAAATTCATGGGCTATGAACACGCCGACACCTCCAAAGGCATCAAGCGTTTCGTGATCCCCGGCGGCAATGGCGCCGACGTGATCGACCTGCAGACCCTGCCCAACATGCAGCGGGGCGATCTCGGGGCTGGATCGGTGCATCACATCGCCTTTGCCGTCGACGATCGCGAGGCCCAGAAGGCAGTGCGCCAGGCGCTGCTCGATACGGGGTATCAGGTGACGCCGGTTATCGACCGCGACTATTTCTACGCGATCTATTTCCGCACACCCGGCGGCGTGTTGTTCGAGATTGCGACCAACGAGCCCGGTTTCGACAAGGACGAAGATACCGCGCATCTGGGCGAGGCGCTCAAGCTCCCCACCCAGCACGAGCATCGACGGGCGTGGCTGGAAACCCATCTGCCCGAAATAAAGGACTGACCCATGAGCGAAACGTATTTCACCAAGGAGCATGCCGGGCAGGACCGGCAGGCACCGACGCTCGTCCTGCTGCATGGTACGGGGGGCGATGAGAACCAGTTCTTCAACCTGGGGCGGCAGCTGCTGCCCCGGGCCCGGCTGGTCGCTATCCGGGGCGATGTTTCCGAGGGCGGCGCGCTGCGTTATTTCAGGCGGACCGGAGAGGGCGTCTATGACATGGACGATCTGGCGGTCCGGACTGAAAAGATGGCGGGCTTTCTCAAAGGGCTGGATGCCGGCGGGCCGCTGATCGGGCTCGGCTATTCCAACGGCGCCAATATTTTGGCCTCGGTGATGATGGCCCATCCCGAACTTGTCGATGCGGGTGTGCTGATGCATCCGCTGATCCCGTGGGACCCCAAACCCGTCGAAGGGCTGACTGGGCGTCGTGTGCTGATTACCGCAGGGCGGCGCGACCCGATTTCCCCGGCCAATCGCACCCAGGCCCTGGCCGACTGGTTCGTCGGGCAGGGCGCGACGACGGAGGTCGCCTGGCACGAGGGCGGTCACGAAATCGTGCAGAGCGAACTGTCGGCTGTTGCCGGTTTTCTTGATGGCTACGGTGACGGTTAACAGGGCGTAAACCACTCGCCCGCTACGGTTTCTCCAATGTCGGGCCCCCTTCAAGGGCCCGCCTTTTGGGGGATGTGGCGGGCGATGGTGAGATCGCTTTTTGGCCGACTGGCCGGACCGAGCCTGCGTACGCGGGTGCTTTGGCTCGTGCTCGCGGCGCTGGTCCTCGTTGGGCTTGCCGGATGGCTGACCATCAACCGGATCATCGAATCCCTGACCTTCCAGTTCGGCACGATGATTGCCGAACGGCAGGTTCAGTACGATCGCTATCGCGGCATGGCGGCGCTGGGGCGGGAGATCTCGCTGGCCGGGGCGCTGAGCCGCTCACCGGCCATACTCGAGTGGTTCGCCGACGAAAATGGCGAAGCGGCCGAGGCGCGCGGGCTGGCCGAGATGGAGCACTACCGGACGTCGTTTACCGACCAAAGCGTCTTTCTGGTGGTCAACGCCTCGGGCAATTACTATTTCAACGATGCCCAGAACAGCTATGGCGAGGATCCCTACAGCTACACGCTGCAGCCGGACCTGGAGCGCGACGCCTGGTATTACGCAACGCGGACCCGGCGCGAGGGATGCCATCTCAACGTCAATGTCGATGACGTACTCAAACTCACAAAAGTCTGGATCAATTGCATCGTCAGCAGGGATGGCGAGGTGCTGGGCATGGTGGGCACCGGGCTCGACCTTTCAGACTTCATCCGCGAAGTTGTCGACCTGCCCCAGCCGGGGGTCGATTCGATCTTTGTGGACCAGAGCGGCGCGGTGCAGGCACACCGGGACGCTTCGCTTGTCGATTTCCGATCGATCACCAAGGACATAGCGGAAAAGACCACTGTCTTTTCGCTGGTGGACGACATCACCGACATGGCGTTGCTGCGCGCCATGATGAACGGGGCGATGGAATCGCCGGACGAGATTCGCACCGCGACCCTGACCATGGGCGGGATGCCCAGGCTGGTTGGCGTGGGCTATCTCGACCATATCGGCTGGTACAACATCACCGTGATGGATCTTAGAACTATCATTGACCGGCGCATCTTCATTCCGGTGGGGCTGGCTGCCATCGCCATCCTCCTGGCGGTGGGATTGGCGCTGAGCTGGATTTTCCGCATCGTGGTTCTGGACCGGCTCGGCAAGGTCGAGGCGGGACTTGTTGCGCTGCGCGAAGGCAAGCGGGCGGTGATGAAGCCCGATCGGAGCGCCGACGAGATCGGCAGGCTGTCACGCACGCTGATCGAAATGTCCGATACCATAACCGAAGCGCGGGTCAGCCTTGAAAGCCAGGTGCGCGAGCGCACAGAACAGCTCCAGTCGCTGGTCAATCTCGACGCGCTGACGAAAATCTACAACCGTCGGGGTTTCGAGGAAAAGTTCATCGTCCATCGCCGCCGGGACGACGATGCGGATCGCGTCAACGGACTGATGCTGATCGACATCGACAATTTCAAGACCGTCAACGATACCGCCGGTCATTCGGCGGGCGATCAGGTGGTGATCGAGGTGGCGCGGCGGCTCAAGGCAGCCCTGCGGCGCGTGGACGTCTGCGGGCGGTGGGGCGGGGACGAATTTATCGTCCTGGTCCGCGATTGCTCGCCCCAAGCCCTGTCCCAGATCGCCAATGCGCTCACCCAAATGATGCGGCAAATGCCGGTCCTGTTGTCGGACGGAGAGCATCTGCCGGTAACGATCAGTATCGGCGCCGTCCTGGTGCGCGCCGATGACGGTCTCGAATTTGCCACCGAAATGGCCGACGCGGCGCTCTACCGGGCCAAGGAAGACGGGCGCGACAGGGTGGTGCTGTTTAACCGCGACGAGCCTTTTGGCGAGAGCGCCGAAGAGGATGCGGCCGATGCTGAAGCGCAGGCCAGGGACGGCGAGAACGTTTAGGCCAACAGATCGTCCCAATCGGGATGGCGGCGGAACTGGACGGCCACATAGGGGCATTGGGGGACGATCTTGAAGCCGCCCTCGCGCGCGTCGGCGACGGCGCGCTTGACCAACTGCAGGGCAATGCCGCGGCCCTCGAAGGCGAATGGAACGCCGGTGTGGGTTATGATGATGGAGCCGTCGGGACGGCGCAGATAGGTCATCTCAGCCTCATCCCCCTCGCCGAGATCGGCCCAATAGCGCCCACGGTCGCCGTTTACTGTGAGTTGGATGTCGAGATCGATTGCCATGGACAGGTTCCTTGGGGGTGGGTCTTTGGGATGCACATGAGACATGGTTGTGGTTGACGGCAAGGGCAAGCATTTGCACTCTCTTTGTCCAATATCAAGGAGTTGCCATGAGCCTGCCCATCCACCACATGATCGAGCGCGGCCCGCGGCCGGTCGCTCCGTTTTCCCATGCCGTCGAAGCCGATGGCTGGGTGTTCGTCACCGGACAGATGCCGACCGATCCCGATGCGCCCGATGCGCCGCTGCCGGAAGGGATCGAGGCCCAGACACGCCGCGTGATGGACAATCTGGGGATCGTTCTGGGCGGGATCGGGCTTTCGCTCGAAAACATCACGATGGCTCGCATCTATCTTACCCAGTTCGAGCGCGACTATGCGCAGATGAACGCGACCTACCTGACCTATTTCGAGGCTGGAAAGCTGCCGGCCCGGACGACAATCGGGGTCACCGGGCTGGCGGTTAGGGCCTTAGTCGAGATCGACCTCATCGCGCGCCGCTAAGTTAGGTGAGGGTGGCCTGCAAATGGCGATCTTCTGCGCTTCCGGTGCTCACGTACCAAAGTACGCTCCGCTCCGGTTCTCGAAGATCACCATTTTCGGCTCACCCTGACCTAACTTCCCCAACTACTAGGCCAAAACGATCTTGAGGCGGTTGCCGGCGGGGTCGCGGGTTTGGAGGCCGGTTTCGATGTCCTCGACGTCCGATCCGGCACGGGTCAGGCGGTCGCGGATTTCCGAGAGCGTGTTTTGGTCGGGTACGACGATTTCGAACCAGCGCAGCCCGGCTGCACCGGCGGGCGGCATCGAGGGGTTGCGGCCGGCCCAGATGTTGAAGGCCAGAATGTGGGGGGCGTAGTCGAGATTGACGTCGCCCATGCCGTAGCGGCGCGAGAGAAGCTGGCCGGCAAAGCCGATCTGGTCGCGGTAAAAACCCATGGCGGTGTCGAGGTCGTCGACGTGGACATGGACGTGGCCAATGCGGGTGCCGGCGGGCATTGGGGCGAACGGGGTTTCATCGCCGTCGAGTTCGGCCAACAGCCCGGGGACGTCGATGGGCTCGCGGCCCGAATGGGGCTGGCCATCGGGGGTTACGGCCATCAACTCGTCGTGCTCGACGAATTTGCCGCGCCATGGGGTTTCGAAGGTGATTTCGATGCCGTTGCCGTCCAAATCCCAGAGATAGAGCGCTTCCGAGACCAGGTGATCGGTGGGCGAGATGCGCACGCGGGCAGCAATGGCCCGGTTGAGGGTACGGGCGAAATCGCGGCGGGTGGGGACGTGGATGGCGACGTGGTAGAGCCCGACAGTGTGGGGCGCCACCGGTTCGCTGGCGCCGGTTTCGAGCACGACGAGCACCTTGCCGCCCGCGCCCAGTTCGAGCCGGTCGGAGGTGCGGTCGATGAGGGTGAGGCCGACGACGTCACGCCAGATGGAAAGGGCGCGCTCGGGATCTGTGACCGCGATATGGATTTGTCCCAAATGGGTCCCGGTGGGAACCAGAAGCGGGGTGGCGACGCTGGGTTTGGTGTCGAGCATGGTGTTATCTCCGTGGCGGGCCGGCTGGCCCGCATGGCAATTGATCGTTGCCCTTAAGATAACGTCGATGAGCGTTCTGATTAAGTGGACGGAACGCGACGGATTGTTGCCAAATCGCGAATAACGCCGGACTGGACAGGGCCGCGATTGGCCACGCGGGACACGAAAAGTTCGGGGTGACGGTCGGCCAGGGCTTCGGTTTCTCTGATCATGCCATCGAGATGGACATGCATGGCGCGGGCCGCCTTCTCGCCCTTTCCCGCCTTTATCTCGGCGACGATATTGGCGTGTTCCTCAATGCCGACGGCGATACGGCGGATGGTGTTGGTCATCTGCCGGGCGCGGTCGAGGTTGTTACGGGCAGTATCGACGACGGCCTTCATGCGCCTGTAGTCCAGCGCGTTCAAAAGCTCATCGTGAAACTCAAGATCGAGACGATGGAAGGTTTCGCGATCCTCGTTACGGGTGCTTTCGCGCTGGGCTTCGATATTGGCCCCAAGCCGCTCGACGAGACCGGGCGGGCGGCGGGAAGCGAGCGTGCGGACGGCCTCACCCTCCAGAGCCTTGCGGATGAAGATGTATTCCTTGATGGCGCCCAGCGAGAGGAACGAAACGACAGTACCGCGCTGGGGGAGGATATCGAGCAGTCCTTCGGCCTCCAGCCGTGCAAAAGCTTCGGCCACCGGAGAACGCGATACGCCCAGGCGCGCGCATATCTGGGATTTGTCGAGCATGGTGCCGGGGGGCAATCGCAGATCGATGATAGCGTTGCGCAGTTGCGCCGCCACCCGGGCGGCCATCGAACCACGCTGCATTTCAGCAGAACTGGACAGGAAGGAATAGGTCGTTTCGGCGGTATCCATTCGGCCCGTCGTCTAATCGGCGCTGGGGGCAATTATAACAGTTTTGCTGAAACTGACCAGTAAAACCAAAAGCCCGCTTCGTCCCTGTTGCCATTGGGCAATTTGAGGCGTTCAATTGCAAAAAACACTTTAAGGAGGCTCCCCATGACCCTGACGTCCGCGCTCACCGACCGGCTCAAGGAACCGCGGCTGGTTGCAGCCGGCGGCTTTATCGACGGCAAGTGGAACACGGTCTCCTCGCGCGGCAAGGTGTTTCGGGTGGCCAATCCTGCGACGGGCGAAGTGCTGGCGCAGATCCCCGACCTTTCGACCCATGCAACGCGTGAGGCGATCGATGCCGCCCATGCGGCGCAGCCGGGCTGGGCGGCAAAATCGGCAAAGGAGCGCGCCGACCTGCTCAAGAAACTCAACAGGCTGATGGTGGAGAATGCCGACGATCTCGCCACCATCCTGACGCTCGAAATGGGCAAGCCCTGGAAAGAAGCGCGCGGGGAAATCCTTTACGGCGCGAGCTTTATCGAATGGTTCGCCGAAGAAGCGCGCCGGGTCTATGGCGATACGATTCCCGGGCATACCGCCAATACCAGGATCACCGTCATCAAGCAGCCGGTGGGCGTGGTGGGGGTCATCACGCCCTGGAATTTCCCCAACGCGATGATCGCGCGCAAGCTGGCGCCGGCGCTGGCGGCGGGGTGCACAGTGGTTTCCAAGCCCGCTTCGGAAACCCCGCTGTCGGCCCTGGCCATTGCCCGGCTCATGGAATGGGCGGGTTTCCCCCCGGGCGTGTTCAACATTGTTCCGGGCACCGATTCGGCGGCCATCGGGGAAGAGCTTTGCGCCAACCCCAAAGTCGCCAAGATCAGTTTTACCGGCTCGACAAATGTCGGGAAAATCCTGATGCGGCAATGCGCCGACGGGATCAAGCGCATGAGCATGGAACTGGGCGGCAACGCGCCGTTCATCGTTTTCGACGATGCCGATGTGGATGCGGCGGTCGAGGGGGCCATAGCGTCCAAATTCCGCAATGCGGGCCAGACGTGCGTCTGTGCCAACCGCGTCTATGTGCAGGCGGGCATTCACGACGCCTTCGTCGCGCGTCTCAAAGACAAAATGGCCGAACTCAAGCTCGGCAATGGCATGGAAGAGGGGATCGAACTGGGTCCGCTGATCACCGACAAGGCGGTGGGCAAGGTCGAGGAGCTTGTGGGCGACGCCAGACAAAAGGGCGCCGACGTGGTCATGGGCGGCGCGCCGACCGGGGAGCGTACCTTTTATCCGCCCACGCTTCTGGTGGGCGCGACCAAGGACATGCGGCTGGCGCGCGAGGAAATCTTTGGCCCGGTTGCGCCGGTTTTCAAGTTCGAGACCGTCGAGGAGGCAATCGAATTGGCCAATGCCACCGAATTCGGGCTGGCGGCCTATTTCTATGGCAAGGATATCTCGAAGGTGACCAGGGTCGCCGAAGCGTTGGAGTACGGGATCATCGGTATCAATACGGGGATGATTTCCACCGAAGTGGCCCCGTTCGGCGGGGTCAAGCAGTCGGGCTTTGGCCGGGAAGGCTCCAAGTACGGTATCGAGGATTACCTCAACATCAAATATCTCTGCCTTGCCGTGTAACTCCCAAGCGTAGTCCGCCGCGCTTGGCGCTTACCGCCCGTTAGAACCTGTTGCCCATCGTCTGCCCCAGAGGGCGTGGAGACGATTCGGCGATGCGAGTGAGAACGGGTTTCGGGCGGGCGCGGTTTGTTTCGCCGCCAAGGCGGCGACCGCCTATGGTGCTGGAACCGCTGGTTGCGCTGATTGCGGTGGCGGCGCTTGGCTGGGTGGCCATCGAGCAGGGATATGTCGAGGTTCCGGGGTTCGAATTGCCCCGCGCGACTTCGGGCGCAGGCTATGAGGCGGTTGCCCACCATTTTTCGCTGTGTGCGGGGAGTGGAGGCACCTGCGTGATCGATGGAGACACGATCCGCATCGAGGGGCAATCGGTCAGGATTGCCGATATCGACACGCCCGAGGTGCGCGACTATGGCTGCGCCGAGGAAAAGGCGCTTGGCGATATGGCCACGCTGCGGATGCTCGAACTGGTCAACGCGGGTGGGTTCACCATGATGCTCTGGGACCATCGCGACGAGGACATGTATGGCCGCAAGCTGCGCGTGCTCGAACGCGATGGGCAATCGCTGGGCATGATGCTGGTTGCCGAGGGCCTGGCGCGCCCATGGGGCGGCGCACGGCGGAGCTGGTGCTAGGGGTGTGCGGGCATCAGGTGACGGCCGGCTGCAAACGGCACCTATCTGCGCTTCCGGTACTCACGCACCACAAGGTACGCTCCGTTCCGGTTCTCGATAGGCACCATTTTCGCTCGACCCTGACCTGATCCCCACACACCCTAAATATCCTAGGCCTTCTCGCGCATGCCGTCGATGCTCCAGGCTCCAGGCTCCGGGGCCGGCGAAGACGAAATAGAGGAAGACGAAGCAATAGAGGATTGCGAAGCCGCCCATGTTGGAGGCCGGGAAAAAGTTCATCGGCGCGTGGGCCATCCAGTAGGCGACGGCCATGAAGCCGCAAAGGATGAAGGCGGTCGGACGGGTCAGCAGCCCCAGCACAATGAGCAGACCGCCCAGGGCTTCGAGGATGCCCGCCGTCGTCATCAGCGCATCGAGCGGGGGCATTTCCATAGGCGCGGCGGGAAAGCCGAACAGTTTTTGCGTACCCGACTGGATAAAAAGCAGGCCGGTGACGATGCGCAGGGCGGCAAGAGCCTGCGGCGCGTAGCGGGAAAGTGTCGTCTGCATTTGCGGTATCCTCCGATTTCGCGAGGCGATGGCTGTCATCGCGATAAGCAGAGGACGAAGCATGCGTGTCGGCGCCGACAGAGGCAATTATTTTCCTGGTCTCAGTAGTGCGGCGGAGGAGGCTCGGCCTTGCCGGTGCGGGCGAGCTGTTCGACGGCGGCAATTTGGTCGTCGATCATGGCAAGCTGGCGCTTGAGCCTGTCGATTTCCCGCCACTGGCCGGCGATGACGGCGCTCAACTCCTCGATGGTCTGATCCTGATGGGCCAGGCGTTCTTCGAGGGCGACGAGCCGCTGTTCGGGGATGTCGGCCATTGCTGGGTGGTCCTTAGTCGATTGTCAAAACCCCGGCGTCGGTGGGCGTGAAGCCGCAGGAAAGGTAGAAATCGCGCAGATGGGGATCGAAGTCCACATGGACTTTTTGCAATCCGCGCTTGCGGGCGACCTCGAGGGCCGCTTCTACCATGGACTGGCCGATCCCGTGGTCGCGAAATTCGGGGTGGACGCAGGCGTCGACCAGAAAGCCATGGATGCCGCCGTCCCAGGCCATGTTGGTAAAGCCGATGATGCGGTCGCCGAGATAGGCGCCGACATGGGTGAGGCTGCGGGTCAGGATGGACTGGAAATCGGCAACGCCATCGACCTCCCAGGTGGCCCGCCAGAGATCGGACAATTCACGCTGGCTGGGAAACGGATCGATCCTTACGTCGACGACGTCCATGACAATTCCTCGTGCTCAAATGGAAAAAGTATCAAGGACACAATGTTTCCCCGCGGCAAAGGTTGCAGCGCCGGGGTGCTCGTGTATCCGGGTGCGACTTTAGTTGCATAAACATCTGCTCATGATCTTGGCGAATGCCCGGAGCTTCGTGTAGAGAGGCCGGGCCGTGATACGGGGAGGATGCGATGTTCGTGGTTGCAGGGGAAAGTCTCATCGATCTTGTCGCCAGGCCGCAAGAGGCGGGCGTGGCGATGGAAATGAGCGCCCATGAGGGCGGATCGCCCTATAACTGCGCCATCGCGCTGGCCCGCCTGGGGCAGACATCGGGGTTCTTGTGCCCGATCTCCAAGGATACCTTCGGCGATCTGCTCATGGGGCCGCTCGATGCTGCCGGGGTCGTTCCGCTGATTGCAGAGCGGTCCGCGTGCAACACGACGCTTGCCGTGGTGACGCGCAATGCCAAGGGGCTGCCGGCTTATGCCTTTTATCGCAAGGGGACAGCAGAGCGCGATATTTCGCGCGACAAGCTGATGGCGGCACTGCCCGAAACGATCGATGTTTTCCAGATCGGCGGGTTTTTGCCCATCGAGCCCGAGGATGCCGAAATATGGCTCGATGTGGTTGAGCAGGTGGCGAGCCGTGGCGCGGTCCTCTCGATCGATCCTAACGTGCGGCCATCGCTGATTTCAGATTTTGCCGAGTACAAGCGCCGGTTGGACGCATTTCTCGACATGGCACATATCGTGAAAGTGTCCGACGAGGATCTTGCCACGCTGGACGGTTCGCTGAGCATCGAAGCGCATGCAAAGGCCTTGCTGGCCCGGCCCCATGTCGAACTTGTGGTGGTGACGATGGGCGAGGACGGATCGCGGGCGTTTACGGCTTCTGCCGAAGCGGCTGCGCCGATCCATCGCCCGGAAAAATTTGGCGATACGGTGGGGGCGGGCGACAGCCTGATGGCGGGCGTGCTGACCGCACTTGCCGATCGCGACGCGCTGGCCGTGGGCCGATTGGGCGCGCTCGACGCGCCGGTGCTGGAAGAAGTACTCAGATTTGGCGCGGTAACGGCCGGGCTCAATTGCGGTTTTGTGGGCTGCAACCCGCCGAGCCGGACGGAGGTCGAGGCGGTGCTGAAAAGTGGCTGAACGGCATATTGCCGCCCGATTGTTCAAAGAGGCTTTGCCTCGACGTTTCCGATAAGGACCCTTTGCCATGAAAACGCTGCTGGCCGCCTTCGCTGCTTTCTCGCTCGGTGCCACGCCCATCATGGCGCAGGCGATAAGCGAATACACGCAGTACGATCTCGATGCCGATTGCAGCCTGATTTCCCGCGCGCCGGACAATGAGGGCGAGTGGGCCGATTTCGTGTGCACGGGGCATGCGGGATACCCGTTCGTTTTGCGCACGTCGGATGGCCGCGACAGTGTCACTTACGGTTTTGCCACGGAATCGGGCATGGCGACATTCGGGCGGTTCAACTACGCCAATGAAACAGTGGAATGGCGGGTGCGGCTCGACAGGAACACCGAGCGGCCCGTTGCGGCAATCCAGCGCTGGTTCATCGCCGACGAAATGGGCGACTGGACGCGGCAGCTTCTCGTGGTTTCCAAGGTCGGCCAGCCCGATGGCGGCGGCGCGTGCGCCATGGCCTATGTGGCCACCACCGAAGGGGCGAATGAACGCGCGCGGCAACTGGCTGACAGTCTGGTGGACGGGTTCGAATGCGGCAGTACCGCGCCCACGATTGAAGACGGGGTCAGAGAGATCGTCGGCGACCGCTAGGTTGAATCGACATTTGACCTGCATACGGGCAAGGCCACAAAACGTCCTCCTCACCATCGTCATCCCGGGCCCGACCGGGGGATCCAGTAACCGGCAGCGTTGCGGCTCCATCTCAAATGCGGAGTGTACTGGGCCCCGGCTCAAGGCCGGAGTGACACAGGTGGGTTTGAGAGGTCGGTGTATCACCTCATGCGAATGTCGATTGTTCCTAGAGCCGAGAACTTTTTAGAGGGAAGGTGTCGGCGCGGGCCTTGGTTCTGCGTCCTTGCCGGTGAGCGTTTGGTGATTGCCGATGGGTAGCGCCGGACGTAATGTCGCAGCGCGAACGATCCGGACATGGCCATGACCCCCTTCCATCAGATTCTGGGCAACAACCTTGTTGCCAACATCACGAACTTCACAGTGTGGTTCGCGATCACCTTCTGGATTTTCATCGAGACCCAGTCGGTGTTTGCGACGGGCATGGTCGCCGGGATCTATCTGGTGTTCACGGCGGCGTTCGGGTTCTGGCTCGGATCGATCGTCGATCACAATTCCAAGCGCATATCGATGATGGGATCGAGCCTTGTATCATTCCTGTTCTATGTCGCGGCGATCGGTATGCTGCTCGCCGAGCCCGAAGGGGCGTTTACCGACCCGTTCGGGCCGTATCTCTGGGTGTTCGTGCTGCTGGTCATGCTGGGGGTGATCGCGGGCAATATCCGGTCCATCGCGCTACCGACGCTGGTGACCATCATGATCCCCGAGGACGAGCGCGACAAGGCAAACGGGCTGGTGGGGATGGTTACCGGTATCGGGTTTTTGACCACGTCGGTGATTTCGGGCTTTCTGGTTGCGTGGGGCGGAATGTGGCTGGTGCTCATTCTGGCGCTGGCGTCCACGACGCTGGTTTTCGTCCATCTGGGCTTCTTGCGGGTGAACGAAGGGCGTCCGGTGCCGACCGAGGGCGAGGTGCAGGCGCCGCGTACGGTGGACATCGCAGGCACAATCGCGGTGATCGCGGCGGTGCCGGGGCTGTTCGCGCTGATCTTTTTTGCCACGTTCAACAATTTCCTCGGCGGCATCTTCATGGCGCTGCTCGATGCCTATGGGCTCTCGCTGGTTTCTGTCGAGGTCTGGGGGCTGCTGTTCGGGGTGCTTTCGACGGCGTTCATCATTTCGGGGCTGGTGATCTCGCGGACCGGGCTGGGCAAGAACCCACTTCGGACGTTGCTGCTGGTCAACCTCGTCACCTGGGCGGTGTGCTGCGTTTTCACGCTGCAACCTTCGATCTGGCTGCTGACGGCGGGGTGTTTCGTCTGGATGTTCATGGCGCCCTATGCCGAGGCGGCCGAGCACACGACGCTGCAAAAGGTCGTGCCGCTGGAGCGGCAGGGGCGAGTGTTCGGCTTTGCCCAATCGGTCGAACAGGCGGCCTCGCCGCTGACCGCATTTCTGATCGGGCCCTATACCCAGTTCGTGGTCATCCCGTTCATGACAGATGGGCAAGGGGCGCAAACGATTGGCGGCTGGTTCGGCACCGGGCCGGATCGCGGCATTGCGCTGGTCTTTACAGTGGCCGGGCTGATCGGGGTTCTGGTGACCATTCTGGCGCTCAATTCACGGCCCTATAAGCGGCTTTCGGCGTTCTATGCCGGGGCGCCCGAGAGTGAAGAGGCGGTCGAGGGGCCGAAGCCTGCCTAGAGCCTTCAGGAGCGCCGGCGCTTCGCCCAGTGCCCATGGATCCCGGCTTTCGCCGGGAAAGCGCTGGAAGCAAATTCGGTTCTGAGTGAACCTTAGGCACCTAGGGCTGGATGCGGGAAATCCTGCGGTCGATGCTCATGGTTATGGCGAGGGTCAGGAACGCGAAGACCAGCATGGCGATGGCGATGAAATGGGCTTCGGTCCAGCGCAGCTGTTCGACGTAATCGAAAATGGCGATCGAGAGCACTTTGGTGCGGCCCGGGATGTTGCCGCCGATCATCATGACGACGCCGAATTCGCCCACCGTGTGGGCAAAGCCGAGCACCATGGCCGTGACGTAGCCGGGACGGGCCAGGGGGAGCGCGACGCGAAGGAAGGTTTTGGCCGGGCTCGCGCCCAGCGTGTGGGCGGCTTCGATGGGATCATCGCCGATGGCGATGAAGGCGTTGCGCAGGGGCTGGACGACAAAGGGCAGTGAATAAAATACCGACCCGATGACGAGGCCCGGAAAGCTGAAGGCCAGCGTTCTGGCGCCCCAAAGACCGGCCAGCCACCCGCCCGGCCCGTTGGCGCCGAGAAAGATCAGCATGTAAAAGCCGATGACGGTGGGCGGCAGCACCAGCGGCAGGGCGACCAGCGCGTTGGCGATGACTGTCCAGCGCGATTTCGAGCGGGTCAGCCACCACGCGATGGGCGTTCCCACGATCAGCAGGACAAGCGTGGTGACCGCGGCGAGCGAGAGCGTGAGTTGGACTGCGGGCCAGATGTCGAGGAAGAGCGTCACCTGGCGGGGAACCCATAGCCATAGGATTCGATGATGGCGCGGGCGGTGTCGCTGGCGAGGAAATCGAGGAAGGCGGCGGCGGTCTGGTTGTCCGCGTTGAGCAACACTGCATCCTGAGTAATGGGGGTGTAGAGGTCTTCATTCACCACCCAGCGCGAGCCGTCTTCGCGGCCGGCCACCTGCGAGAGCGCGACGAAGCCGAGTTCGGCATTGGCGGTATCGACGAACTGGTAGGCCTGGGAGATGTTTTGCCCGATGACCAATCTGCCGGCGAGCGCATCGGTGAGGCCCAGGGTGTCGATCACTTCCATTGCAGCCGCGCCGTAGGGGGCGGTGGCGGGCTCGGCGATGGCGAGATGGGTGAAATCGACTTCGAGGCTTTCGGGGCCGGTTACGCGGTCGGGGTCGGTGGAAAACAGCACCAGCTTGCCGACCGCGTAGGTGAGGTCGCTGCCTTTAATGGCGAAGCCCTCGTCCAGCAGCCGGGCGGGCGTAGCCGCGTCGGCTGAAAAGAACGCATCGAACGGGGCGCCCTGGGTGATCTGGGCGTAAAGCTGACCGGTGGCGCCGAAGGAAAAGGCTACCTCGCTGCCGGTTTTAGCCGTGAATGCGGCGCCAAGGTCTTGCGCGGCTGCGGTGAAATTGGCGGCCACGGCGATCTGGGCGTCCTGTGCGGCGGCAGGGCTGGAAACAGCAATGATCGCAAGTACGACGGCGGGGAGGCGGAACATTACGTCCTCGATATGTTCAAAAAAACATATCGACTTTCTGGCACGAAGGATGCGCGAAAGGCAAATGCTATGTTTTGGGGGGTGGTCGTTTGGTGAGCGCGCGCAGGGCTTCGACGTCGGGTGCGATGGCGGCCCGGGCCTTTTGCTCCATGGCGCGGTAGCGGGCGAGGATTTCGCGGCCGGTTGCGGTCAGGTGCGCGCCGCCCTGTGCCGTGCCGCCACGGCTGGTTTCGACCAACGGGGCGCCTGCGCCCTCGTTAAGCGCCTGAACGAGGCTCCAGGCGCGCTTGTAGCTCATGGCCATGGCTTTACCGGCGGCGCTGATCGAGCCGGTCTTTTCGATTCCCTCGAGCAGATCGGCGCGGCCCGGCCCGATGTAGAAATTTTCATCGAGCACGACCCGCAGATGGCCAAGGCCGGAAGCGGGAACGGGCCTTTTCATTCAGGCAGCGAGGCCGGCCGCTTGACGGGCGAGGGTTTCGATCCTGTCGAAATCGCCAGCGGCGATGGCATCGGCGGGAATGACCCACGAGCCGCCCACGCAGATGACGTTGGAAAGCCCGAGATAGATTTTCGCTTTTTCGATATCGATGCCGCCTGTGGGGCAGAAGGTGATATCGGGTAGGGGCGAGGCAAAGGCCTTAAGGACCGGGGCGCCGCCCATGGCTTCGGCGGGGAAGAACTTGAGATAGCTATAGCCCATCAGCGAGGCGGCCATCGCCTCGGTTGGCGACGCAATACCGGGCAGGAGCGGGATCGAGATGTCTTCGGCGGCTTCAAGCAGGGCGAGGGGCGCGCCGGGGGAGACCATGAACTGGCAGCCCGCGTCGCGCGAAGCCTTCATATCTTTTTTGCGGCGCACGGTGCCCGAACCGACGACGGCGCCTTCGACCTTGGCCATTTCTTCCATGACCTTGAGGGCATTGGGGGTGCGCAGAGTGATTTCGAGATTGGGCAATCCGCCAGCCACCAATGCCTCGGCGAGATTGCGGGCCGTCGAGACATCATCATGGATGATGACCGGCACCACGGGCGCCGCGGAAAGAATGGATTTGAGCTTTGCGGCGTCCTGGGCCATGGCGATCTCCAACCAAAGTCGTATGCGATATCCGTGCTCTAGCACGGGCTTTATTGAATTGGGAACGAAAACTCCCTAAGTGAACTCCGCGGGTCGCTTGCGGCCATGTCGATGCAGGCGGGGGAGCCCGAACATGATCCAGCAGATCAACGCCCTGACACCGATCGAGGAGGCGCGCGCCGTTCTGGCCGCCGATTTCGATCTCAAGTTTTCCGACGCGATCGAGAAGGAAACGCGGCCGGTCTTTGAAAAGGTCAGGGACCGGATACCCGAAATCGAATGGCCGTTCCTGGCGCCGCTGATCTTTCAGATCAACCAGCTCAAGCGCGAAAAGAACGCCGTGATCCTGGCGCACAACTACCAGACGCCGCAGATCTTTTACGGCGTTGCCGATATCGTTGGCGATAGTTTGCAACTGGCCATCGAGGCAACCAAGGTCGAGGCCGAAACGATCGTGCAGTGCGGCGTGCACTTCATGGCCGAGACGTCAAAGCTGCTCAATCCCACAAAGCGCGTCTTGATCCCCGACAGCCGGGCGGGTTGCTCGTTGGCGTCCTCGATCACCGCAGAAGACGTTCTGGCCATGCGGGCGCAATATCCCGGCGTTCCGGTGGTGACGTACGTCAACTCATCGGCTGCGGTGAAAGCTGTGACCGATGTGTGCTGCACATCCTCGAACGCCCTGGCAATCGTTGAAGCCGTCGAGGGCGACACTGTGATGATGATCCCTGACCAGTATCTGGCGCAGAACACAGCAAAAAAGACCAAGAAGAAGATCGTCACCTGGGCGGGTGCCTGCGAGGTGCACGAGACCTTTACCGCCGACGATATCGCCGAATTGCGGGCCGCCTATCCGGGCGCCAAGATCATCGCCCATCCCGAATGTCCGCCCGAAGTGATCGATGTTGTCGATTTTGCCGGGTCGACGTCGAGCATGATCGATTGGGTCAAGACCGAAAAGCCCCCCAAGGTGGTGATGGTCACCGAGTGCTCGATGAGCGACAACGTGGCGGCGGAAACCGAGGGCGTGGCGTTTTTGCGCGGGTGCAACATCTGCCCGCACATGAAGCGCATCAACCTCGAGAACATCCTTTGGAGCCTGCATACGGGCACCGAGGAAGTGACGATTGCCGAGGAACTGATGGAACCGGCGCGGGCGGCGGTCGAGCGGATGATCGAATATTCGCGGCCCAAGAACTAGCGCGGGGCTCGGGGGAACGGAGCTTGGACATTTTCGACAACGTCTTTAACGCCGAAGGCGTGGTGATTGTGGGGGCGGGGCTGGCGGGGCTGTTTTGTGCGCTCAAGCTGGCGCCGCGGCCGGTGACCGTGCTTTCGCCCATGCCGCTGGGTTCGGGGGCGTCTTCGTCCTGGGCGCAGGGCGGGGTGGCCGCGGCGGTCGGTGAGGGCGACAGTGCAAAGGCCCATGCAGCGGATACCGAAATGGCCGGGGCGGGGATCGTCGATCACGGGGTTGCGGAATCGGTGACCAGTGAAGCTGCGGCGCGGATCGATGATCTGGCGAGCTGGGGCACGCCGTTCGACCGCGACGCTTTGGGGCAGTTCATCTTATCGCGCGAAGCTGCACATTCGGCCAATCGGGTGGTGCGGGTTTCGGGCGACCGGGCCGGGCACGCCATCATGCAGGCGATCATCGCCAAGGTGCGCGCCACGCCTTCGATCCGGGTGGTCGAGGGAATTACCGCTGTCGATCTGGCCCATGCCGAGGGGCGGATCGTTGGGGTGTTCTGCCGCCGGTTGGGCGACCGCTATGTCGAGCCGGTGTTTATCCGGGCGCGGGCCACGGTGCTTGCAGCGGGCGGACTGGGCGGGCTTTATGCGGTGACCACCAATCCGCCTTCGGTGCGCGGGCACGCCATGGGCATGGCGGCGCGGGCCGGGGCGGTGATCGCCGATCCCGAATTCGTGCAGTTCCACCCCACGGCAATTTTGACCGGGCGCGATCCGGCGCCGCTGGCGACCGAGGCGCTGCGCGGGGAAGGGGCGATCCTCGTCAATGACCTTGGCGAGCGGTTCATGACCGACATCCACCCCGATGCCGAACTGGCGCCGCGCGATATCGTGGCGCGGGCCAATTACCGGCAGATCAAGGCCGGGCGGGCAGTGTTTCTCGATACGCGCGCGGCGCTGGGCGAAAAGATACTCACGGCTTACCCGACGGTTGCTGAATATTGTCGGATGGCCGGGATCGATCCGGTTGCCGATCCGATCCCGGTGACCCCGGCGGCCCATTATCATATGGGTGGAGTGAAGGTTGACGAGGACGGGCGATCCTCGCTTCCCGGGCTCTGGGTGTGCGGGGAGGCGTCGTGCACGGGGTTGCACGGAGCGAACCGGCTGGCCTCCAACTCGCTGCTCGAAGCTATCGTTTATGGCGCGCGGATAGCCGAGGACATTTCCGGGCTTGAGCCTTTGCGCTCGGTGCTGCCGCCTTTTGATGGCATTGCCTGGGACGCGGAAAAAGGGGCCGAGGCCGAAGTGGTGCTTCGCAACCTCAAGGCGGTCAAGGATCTGCGGGCCATCATGAGCAACGATGTTGGGGTGGAGCGCGATGCCGAAGGGCTCAGGCGCGCCCTGCGCGGGCTTTTGGAGCTTGAGGATACGGCGCTCGAAGTGACCCGCGCCTATCTCAACATGATAACGTCGGCGACACTGGTCGCCGCGGCCGCCCTAAAGCGCACGGAAAGCCGGGGCGGTCATTTCCGTACCGATTTTCCGCAGACCAGCGACGCCTGGCAGGTGCATACGGAAATGACGCTGGGCGAAGCACGGGCGATCCGGGCTGGAGCCTAAAGCTCAGGCGGGGCGGGCGTAGCGCTGGCTTGCCTTCTCGCGTGCCTTGGCGGCAACGATTTCGCGGTTTTTGGGCGGCGCCTTTGTGTCCATGGCTGCCAGAAGTTTGCGCACGGATTTTTCGATCTCTTCCACAGCGTCATGGAACGCGGCTTCGTTGACCTGCGAGGGCCGTGTCGTCCCTGAGATCTTGCGCACGAACTGCAGGGCGGCGTCGTGAATCTCGTTGCGGGTCGCTGGCGGTTCGAAGTTGAACAGCGGCTTGATGTTGCGGCACATGGGGCTCTCCTTCGCTGAAGGTCCAGTGTGGCACCGGGCCTGGGGCGATGCAATGCACGGCGCCAAGCGTTATCTGATGGTCGTTGTTGGTGAACCGGACGTTTGAGAGTAGAGGGGCTTTCGACCCCATTGCGGCTCGGGCCTGACGGTTGCCAAAATTGGCCATGGGCGGCGCCACTGCCGCATGGCCACTTCACAATGGCAGACTAAAGAAACGTCACTTCGCCCGTGGCAATTTCGTAAACGCCTGCGACCGCGCCAAGCGTGCCGGCAGCGGCGGCTCCAGACAGGATCGGGCCTTCGGACAGCGCTCGTGCGGCGTTGAGCCTGGCATTCTGGGCGGTGGCAGCGGCCAGGAGATCGTCCGGCGCATCGCCCATCACATCATAGACCGCCGGTCGAATGGCGTTGACGAGGCTGGGCAGATGACCCGGCGGCAATTCACTGTCGGCAATCGACTTGATCGTCGCATCCACGGCACCGCATGCGGTGTGTCCGAGAACGACTATGGTCTTGATACCCAGCACGGCCACACCGTATTCGAGCGTCGCCAGCCCCTCTTCGCTGATGAAATTGCCAGCTACGCGCACGACAAACAGTTCTCCCGGACCCTGATCGAAAATCAACTCCGGGGCCACGCGAGAATCTGAACAGCTGACAATGGCGGCAAAAGGCTGTTGCCCCTCGGCCCGGCTGGCACGCTCCAGCGAGTGATCTGTATTGATGGCTGCATTGGCAACATAGCGCGCATTGCCATCGACCAGACGCTGCAGCGCCTCTTCTGGTGAAACCGGCGCAACCGCACCGGCCCCTTGGGCGAAAGCTTGCGTGACCAGCGGGGCTGTTAGCGACAAGGCCAAGCCCCCTGCGATTAATCCTCGACGAGTCATGCTTGTAGATTTGCAATCTTCACACATACATTTTTCCCAGTTTTACATAGAAGTATTCGGCTGAAGTAAAAAATTTTGTTTCTGAAAGTAACTTTGAATAAACTGCGCCTAATCAACATACTCCATATATAGATGTTCCATTACCTCGCCGGCGGCAGCATTGGCCTCTGCGCCCGGAAAATTCGTTGTGACGACGATGGCAATGTCAGTTTCAGTATCGACGATAATCCTGGCCAGGTTCATCGAATTGGATCCGTTATGGGTCAGCAGGGGCTTGCCGGCCCAGTCAAACGCCACGCTGCTCCAGCCCAACCCGTAGCCGCCCGTGCTCGGTGTGCCCGGCGGGGGATTTTCGCGCACGGGCGTTTGAACGTGTACTGCCTGGATACGCTCCAGCGTCGCAGGGGTAACCAGTTGCGGACCGCGCCCGGCTTGCCCGGCGTTCCAGCCGGCCCATCTGGCATAATCGAGAATGGACATATGGGCATTTCCCGCTGGCCCCATCACGGGAGGGATGTCAGCGGCGGGACCCCACAGCATGGCTGTGACTGAACCGTCCGTCTCGATGCGATGGCCCACAGCAGCGTCGATCAGCCCATAGGTGGACTGCGGGCCCAGCCCCGCACTATCCATGCCAAGCGGCCAGAAAATGCGCTCGTACATGAGCGTCTCCCAAGGAGTACCGCTCACCTTTTCAATCATCATGCCGGCAATCAGGTAGCCAAAATTCGAGTACTGAAAGGGCGAGGGGGCCGGGATGACCACTTCGTTGTGCTGCCAACTCGCGAGGACGTTGATGCGTTGCTGTACAGGGTTGTCGTCAAACACGGCATCGCTGAAATACAGGTCCATCATCTCCTCGGTGTCGCCCGGGATGCCGCTCGAGTGCGACAGCAATTGCTCCAGCGTGGCATTGGCCAGGCTCTGGCTCATCTCGGGGACGTCTTCACCCAGCACGTCGCCGACGCGCGAGTCCCAGGCCAGCCTGCCCTCCTCGACCAGCATTCCGGCCAAAGTCGCTGTCATCGACTTGGTGTTGGAGCCGATATGGAAGCGGTCATTGATCGTGACGGGCAGAATTTGACCGTCAACGCGCGTTCCGGTCGCTGCAGCCGCCACCACAACGCCATCCTTGACAACGGCAGCGGCCAACGCGGGTAGGCCATATTCGGCTCGAACCCGATCCAGATAGTTATCCATGCTGGTGGCCTGGGCAGATGCCCCACCCGCCGACATCGCGACGACCACCCCGGCAACCATCACCCCAAGGGCAACGCCAATGCAGCTGTTACGGAATTCTGATAGTGCGGGACTTCCAAGCATGGCAGTAGCGTCTCCCCCAGATGAACGGTGGGGCCGATAATGCGCTGGCGCCTCGATCCCCTCACCTCGACGCACGATACGCGACGGGCTTCCCGGTTACGCTAGGGGTGATAAGGCGGTGCTGCTATCCGGAATCCGCAAAAGTGACTTTAGAGCTGCATTGGGCGTCACATGCGCCTTGTCAGCGTCGCCCCCGGGGATTCCTCGAAAATCTGCTTGTAGTCGCCCGCGAAGCGGCCGAGATGCAGAAAACCGAATTGCATGGCAACCTGCGTCACTGTCGTGTCCTGGGGACCATTGGCGAGCAATGTTGCGCGGACCTGGTTTAGCCTGCAGCGACGGAGATAGGACTGCGGAGACATTCCGACATAGTCGTGAAAGGCATAGAGGAGCGCCCGCTCGGACACGGCCAATGACATGCAGATGTCGACGACAGTAGGCACGACATGGCCGGCCAATTGCTCTTCGACAAAGTCGCGAGCCAACCGACACGTGCGCAAGGCGCGAGACCGGGCCGCCAGGGGCAGGGAAGTTGTACCATCGCCAGAGCCGGCGGCCGCGATACGCAACGCAGTCTGCAGGACAATGCCCTGCATGATTGTGGGGTCCAGCGTCTCGCCCCTTTTTGCAGCCGCTTCGGCGGTGCCAATACAGCAACCGAGAACTGTCTTGAGCTCAGCCAGTTGCGTTGACTGAAACTGGGACGCCCGTCGTGATGGGTGTTCCCACGCCCTTGGGTTCAGCGCCTGGGCAGCGGCGACAAACTCTGACTGGGAAAAACTGACATAGGTGGTTTGCGTTCCTGCCGGCACGTGAATGTCGAATTCGGTTCGCTCCGGGATGAAGAAAACACTGTCCGCACTATCAGACGCATGGTCAGAAAGCCGGAATGCCGGGTCCTGCGTGCAGTAGGAGACCGTACAAAAATCTGCGGGGGTGATGCCCAGTTTCTGAACCGCTGCAAACTGATATTCCCGCACTATCTGCAGTCGCCCGAGGTCCAGGCTATCCATCTGCGACAGGCATTTGCCACGGCTTAGTTGGTAGCACTCCATGACAACCCAAGGCTGCATTGCAGCCTGTGCCGCAGCACTCTCGATGGTCGTCGAGCGCAAATCGACCACAACCGCAGGTACGGCGCCTTCTTTGGCAGTCGCGACCTCTTTTTGCGCATCCAGCATTGTTGTCGTCTTCTCCCGCGCCGCTGCAACCGCATTGTGCCTGATACACCGGCTGGATGCGACCACAATTGGAACACGCGTCAGACGCAGGACCTGAGGCTATGCCACCCCGTTATCTTTATGTCGGGGGGCTAAAACCGCAGCACTTCGATGATGCGCTTGAGGGCTTTGCGCAGATGCTTGTGGCGTTTGTCGCCGAGGTCTTCGGCCAGGGTTTGTTCAAGGTTCGCCCAGTGATCCTCGATGGCCCTGCGCATGGCGTGACCCTGTTGGGACAGGCGGGCGCCGGGCTCCATTTCGGGGCCGACGGCGAGGCGCAAGAGCAGGTCGCGATCTTCGAGGCGGGCCAGCCTTGCATCGAGCTGGTCTTGTGCAAGCCCGGTAAATTCGACAAGCGCCTCGGTGGTGGCTCCCGAAGGATCGGCAAGGCCGAGGAGGACCGCATCGTCACCTGCTTCCAACCCGCGCGAGGCCAGCGGGGCGAGCAGGGCCTGCCGGGCCAGATGGCCCGCTTCGATGAGGCGGTAAAGAGTCGAGCCGGCGGCAGATTTGGACATGGATATTGATCTAGCCAAAACCGGGCCTCCCGTCGAATCGCCTTTGGCAGGAAAGTTAATCAGGGGCCGCATTGCTTGTCCGCGCTCCTGGTGCGCTATAGGGTCGACATTCAAACTCTCCGGGGACGCGCAGTGCCGCTGACTTTCGTGAACGACATCGACGCGCTTGCCGGTGCGCGGGTGGACGAGGAGACAATCGCCATTCTGCCGGTCGCGGCAACCGAGGCGCATGGCCCCCATCTTCCCGTTTCGACCGATTGCGATATCGCCCAGGGCCACCTTAGCGCCCTCGCGCCCTATCTCTCCAGTCCAATCGATGCAGTGGTGCTGCCCGTCCAGCGCATAGGGGCCTCGCGCGAGCATTTGTGGGCGCAGGGGACGCAGAGCAGGGATGAGGGCGCACTGATCGCCGAGTGGTTCGAGGTTGCCGAACAATGGGCGAGGGCCGGCGGCAGGCGGCTGGTGATCGTATCGAGCCATGGAGGCAATACGCCGGTTGTGGAGAGCGTCATCTTAAAGGCGCGGGCCGAACTTGGCATGCTTGCCGTCGGCACCGCCTGGCTGCGGTTCGGCATGCCCGAGGGGCTATTTGACGATGACGAGCGGCGGTACGGTATCCATGGCGGGGCTATCGAAACGGCGCTGATGCTCCATTATTGTCCCGGCAAGGTGGATATGGGCAGGGCCGCAAATTTCGGGTCGGCGCTTGAAACAATCGAAGCGGGGATGACCCATCTTACCGCCTATGGACGCCACCGGTTCGGGTGGCTGAGTTCGGACCTCAATCCAAACGGGGTGGTGGGCGATGCCACCGTCGCGACTGCGGGCAAAGGTGCCGTGCTTGCCGATCACATCCTTGAAGGTTTTGCACAATTGCTTGACGATGTGGCCCGGTTCGACCTTTCTTGGCTCAAGGATTCGCAAAGGGAGCCTTAATGAGCCAGGATCTTTCCCGCATCAGGGCGTTCGTGCAGGTGTTCGATGCCGGTGGCTTTTCGGCCGCTGCGCGCATTCACGGCCGGTCCAAGGCATTGCTGTCGAAATATGTCACCGACCTCGAGGATTATCTCGGGGTGCGGCTGATGAACCGGACGACGCGCAAGCTCAGCCTTACCGAAGCGGGTGAAGCCTACTATCGCGAGGTGCGCGAAATCCTCTCCCAACTCGACGATCTGGACGCCACGATCACCGAACAGACAGCGGCACCGCGCGGGATCCTGCGGGTTTCCGCGCCGCGCAATTTCGGGGAATCGACGCTGCTCGAGCCGTTGTTCGAATTCACCCGCGCCCATCCGGATGTGACGCTCGATCTGCGGCTGGAAGACCGCATGGTCGATCTTGTGGAAGAAGGGATCGATGTGGCGCTGCGCATTTCGCGCATGTCGGACACGTCGCTGATCGCCCGAAAGATCGCGGAAACTTCGGTGGCCGTCTGTGCGACGCCCGAGGTCATCAAGGCCTATGGAGTGCCGCAATCGCCCGAAGCGCTCAAGGGCGTACCGTGTATCGTCGACACCAACATGACGGGCCAAGCCAATTGGCAGTTCGTCGAGGAGGGGCGGACCGTGGCTGTGCATGTGGACGGGCCGGTGCGGGTCAATTCTCCCGCCGGGGCTCTGGTTGCGGCACAAAAGGGCCTTGGTTTCGCGCTACTGCCCAGTTTTCTTGCCCATTCGGCGATCGAAGAGGGGGAACTGGTGCCGGTGCTGACCGAATATCTGCCGCAACGGCCCTTCCTGCAAGCGGTCTATCCGCATCGCCGGCACCTGTCGGGCAAGGTTCGCGCGCTTATCGATTTCCTCGTCGAATGGTTTGAAACCCACCCGGTCAATTCCTGATTTCATGACCCGCAATAACTTCAAAAAACTGGGCGCTGGCTGTCTTGTCGCGCTGATGGCCAGTGCCGGCCCGGCGCTGGCGCATCCCCATGTGTGGATCGACGCGGCGGGCGAAGTGCTGTTTGAGGATGGCGCTATCGTCGGCATGCGCCACCACTGGACGTTCGACGAGTATTTTTCCGCCTGGGCTATCCAGGGGCTCGACGCTGATGGCGATGGAGACCTGACGCCAGAGGAACTCCAACCGCTGGCCGAGGAAAATATCGAGGGGCTCGATTTTTATTCCTACTACACGTTCGCCGATCCCGAGGGGGTCGATGGCCATGCGGCGGTGGCCGGTGCGGGCGATCCGTCCATGGTCTATGAAGACGGGCGGGTGACGCTCACGTTTTCAATGCAATTTGCCGAGCCCCAGACGGTGGGCGGCATCTACGACATCGAGGTGGGTGACCCCGAATATTACGCGGCTTTTACGTTCCCCGAGGACGATTCGGTGACGCTCGAAGGAGCGCCGGAGCAGTGCAGTGTCGTCTCCAAGGAACCGCAGCCCATCGACCCCGAGCTCGAGGAACAGCTGTGGATGCTGGGGCCGGACGTCACGGAAATTCCCGCCGATCTGCGCGAGGCGGCGCGGGCCATGGCCAATCTGGTCACAGTGACCTGCCCCGGCGGTGTGCCGGCGACGGCGCTCGATGCAATCGGGCAGGCGACGAGCCAGCGGCCGCCATCGCCCTTTTCAGCGCCGCCGCCCGAGACCTCGCTGGTCCCGACGCAGGGCGGATTTTTCGGCTGGGTGGGTGAACAGCAGCGGCGCTTTTACGGGACGATGACCTCGGCGCTCGGTGCATTGCGCACCGATGGCAACGCCTTCTGGCTGCTTGGGGGCCTGAGTTTTCTTTACGGCATCTTTCACGCCGCAGGGCCAGGGCACGGCAAGGTGGTGATCTCGTCGTACGTACTGGCCAATGAGCGCCAGTTGCGGCGGGGGGTCGTTTTGAGTTTTCTTTCCGCCATGATGCAATCGGCGGTGGCCGTGGCGTTCGTTCTGGTCGCGGCTGGGGTGCTGCAACTGACTTCGATGGCCATGAGCCGTGCGGCGTGGTGGATGGAGATCATCTCATACGGCATGGTGGCGCTGCTGGGCGCCTGGCTGGCTGCGCGCAAGCTGGTGTTTCCGCACAGGCATCATCATCATGGGCATGCCGCCGACGGCGGCCATTCGCACGACCATGATCACGATCACCACGATCACAGTTGCGAGCATCACGTGACGCCGCAACAGGCGCGGGGCGGGTGGAAAGAATCGCTGGGGGTGGTTGTTTCGGTCGGCTTGCGGCCATGTTCGGGCGCGCTGGTGGTTCTGGTCTTTGCGCTCAGTCAGGGCGTTCTGGCGGCCGGTATTGCCGCGACGTTCCTCATGGGGCTGGGCACGGCGATAACGGTGGCCGTACTCGCATCGCTGGCCGTGTATCTCAAGGGTGGTGCCTTGCGGCTCACCGGAAATGGCGCGGCAGGCGAAACCCTGGTCTGGTGGCTGGAGCTGGCCGGCGCCCTGCTGGTCATGGCGTTTGGCATGATCTTGCTGTTCGCTGCGATCTAGCCAGCGCAAACCGTCGTATTGAACGGTCAAATGGCCGCAGGTTTTCGCCAGAGTGTTGCCCCGGCAGGCTTTGGCGTTATTGTGCGGCCAACACGAAAAAAAGACCTCACAATCCGCACCTCCCAGGATACCGATGACCGCCCATCTGCCGCCCGATCACCCGCCCGTCAAATCGCGCAAAATCGGGGTTTTGCTGCTCAATCTGGGCACGCCCGACGGAACCGATTACTGGAGCGTGCGGCGCTATCTCAAGGAATTCCTTTCCGATCCGCGGGTGATCGAGACGCCCAAATGGCTGTGGTGGCCGATCCTGAACCTCGGGATACTCTCGTTCCGGCCGCAAAAGACCGGCGCCAATTACGCCAAGATCTGGGACAAGCGGACCAATGAGAGCCCGCTACGGGTGATTACCCGCGGGCAGGCGGAAAAGCTGCAGGAGGCGATGGCGACCGATGGGGTGATCGTCGAATACGGAATGCGTTACGGCAATCCCTCGACCGAAAGCGCCATCCAGAGGCTGCACGAGCAGGGGTGCGACAAGATATTGCTGTTCCCGCTCTATCCGCAGTATTCGGCGACCACGACCGCGACGGCCAACGACCAGGCATTCCGGGCGCTGGCCAGTATGCGCTGGCAGCCGGCGGTGCGGACCGTGCCGGCCTATTTCGGGGACGATGTCTATGTCGAGACGCTGGCCCGCTCGATCAAAGAGGGTGTCGAAAAGCTCGATTTCGAACCCGATCTGGTGATCACATCATATCACGGCATGCCCAAATCCTATCTCGAAAAGGGCGATCCTTATCACTGCCAGTGCCACAAGACGACGCGGCTGGTGCGTGAAAAGCTCGGGTGGCCGAAAGAGAAGATCATGCTGACCTTCCAGAGCCGGTTCGGACCCACCGAATGGCTGCAGCCCTATACCGACGAGACGCTCAAGGCGTTGCCGGGCAAAGGGATCAAGAAGGTGGCCATTCTCGCTCCGGCGTTTTCGGCGGACTGCATCGAGACGCTCGAGGAAATCGCCATTGGGGGCGAGGAAGAGTTCATGCATGCAGGCGGGGAGCGGTATGCCTATATCCCGTGCCTCAACGATACGCCGGACGGCATGGCGATGATCGAAGCCGTGGTGCGTCGCGAACTGTCGGGCTGGCTTTAGGCGATTGTCACCGGTCTGACCCGACCGTAAAGTCCTTGCCGTGGGACCGGCCCCGAGTCGGGCAAGAGGGAAGGCAAAACTATGGACGGGTTTTCGATAGTCCTTATCGTCATCGGTATTCTGGCGGTGATGGTGCTGCTGGCCGGGGTCAAGACCGTGCCGCAGGGGCACAATTACACGGTTGAGCGGTTCGGGCGCTACACGCGCACGCTCAAGCCGGGGCTCAATGTCATAATTCCGTTCATCGACGGGGTCGGGCGCAAGCTCAACATGATGGAGCAGGTGCTTGATGTGCCGCACCAGGAAGTCATCACTCGCGACAACGCTTCGATCACCGCCGATGGGGTGACGTTCTATCAGATCCTCGATGCGGCTCAGGCGGCCTATGAGATTTCCAATCTCGAACAGGGCGTGCTCAATTTGACCATGACCAATATCCGCTCGGTGATGGGCTCGCTCGATCTGGACGAACTGCTGTCGAACCGTGACGAGATCAATTCGCGCGTGTTGCGGGTCGTCGATGCGGCGGTGGCGCCCTGGGGGGTCAAGATCACCCGCATCGAGATCAAGGACATCGAGCCGCCGCGCGACCTCGTCGATGCCATGGGGCGGCAGATGAAGGCCGAGCGCGACCGGCGTGCGGTGATCCTTGAGGCCGAAGGGCAGCGGCAGGCGCAAATTCTCAAGGCCGAGGGTGAAAAACAGGCCCAGGTTCTCGAGGCTGAAGGCCGGCGCGAAGCTGCGTTCCGCGATGCGGAGGCCCGCGAGCGGTCGGCGGAGGCTGAAGCCAAGGCTACTGAAATGGTCTCGGAAGCCATCGCCAAGGGCGATGTGCAGGCGATCAACTATTTTGTCGCCAACAATTACGTCAAGGCGCTCGAAAAGATCGCTTCGGCGCCCAATCAGAAAGTGCTCATGCTGCCGCTGGAGGCCGCCAATGTAATCGGCGCGCTGGGCGGTGTGGCCGAAATCGCCCGTGAGGCGTTCGGTGGCGAAGCGCCTCGGCGCAATGCGCCGGGCCGTCCGCCTTCGACGCGCAGCGAAATCTAGGACGCGGTGACCATGGACCTCATCACGCTGATTGGCGAGAACGCGGCATGGGCCTGGCTGATTTTCGGGCTTGTGCTGCTCGGTGTCGAACTGCTTGTTCCCGGCGTCTTCATGGTCTGGCTGGGTGGGGCGGCGCTTCTGACCGGATTGACCGTGTTTCAGACCGGAATCGGCTGGCCGATCCAGTGGGGCCTGTTCGGCGTGCTGTCGCTGGTGCTGGTCAGCGGTTGGCTAGCCTATTCGCGGCGCCGCCACGGCGACACGCCGCCCAGCGAAGATCCGCTGATCAACGCACGCACCGCGCGGTTGCTGGGCCGCGAGACGGCACTGGTCGAAGCGATCAGTGACGGGGTGGGGCGCGTGCGGATCGACGATACGCTGTGGCGGGTTTCCGGCCCGGATCTTCCGGCGGGATCGCATGTGCGCATCACCGGCGCGCGGGGCGGGCTGCTCGAAGTCGAGGCCGTCGGCTGAACGCTGTTTTCAGGGCGCCCATTCAACCGGCACGGGCGGCTCTTCGTTGAGCACTGTGATCTTGATCCGCTGATTGGCGGCCAGGTAGGGGTCGTTGGCAAAATAGGGATCGGTTTCCGCCCTGCCGGCGACCGCCTCGATGCGCGACCCTGACAGCCCCGATTGCTCAAGCAGCTGGCGCGATACGTTGGCCCGGTCAAAGGACAATTCCCAGGCGCCGTACTGGGGATCGAGATAGGTCAGCCCGGCGGCGGTGTGGCCGGAAATGCGTATCTGGTTGGGCAGGCGCTGGAGGACCGGAGCAAGGGCAGCGAGTGCCTGGCGCGTCGCTTCATAGGGATATTTGGAGCCCTCGGCGAACATGGGCCGACCCTCCTGATCGGCGATCAGGATGTTGAGGCCTTCTTCGGTTTGCTCAAGAATGAGATTGTCGCTGATCGTGGTGATGACCGGGTTTTCGCGCCAGGCCTGTTCGATGCTGGCGGCGGCGAGGGAAAAGCGCGCCGGGGTTTCAAGCTCGGCCCGCTCCAGCTCGAAGGTCTGCGTCTCGGGGCCCTGCTGTTCCGCCTCGTTGTGGTCCTCGGTTTCGAACTGGCTTTCGCGCTGATCGGGTTCCTGTGTCAGGAGCTTGAGAAAGTCCCGCTGGGGCGTGCCTTCGCGCTCGATAACGCCGGCGCGGGCGACGGTGTCGGAAAACCCGAACGCATCACGCATCGAGCCGGCCACGATCTGCAGTTTTCGTTCGTCCTGGATGGAAAACGAAATGATGAGCACGAAAAAGCAGACAAGAATCGACATGAGGTCGGCAAAGGTCACCAGCCATTCGGGGACCTCGGACTTATCGTTCTTCTTGCGCGCGGGAGCGGCTGAACGCGCCATGGTCAGGCGGCTGCCTTGAGCTGGGGCTGGTCGGCATCTCTTTGCTGTTCGGGCAGGTAGGCGACCAGCATTTCGCGAATCAGGTTCGGGCTCTTGCCATCGCGGATCGACATGATGCCGTCGATGATGAGCGTCTGGTTGATCTCCTCGACGCTGAACTTGGCGAGCAGTTTGTCGGAAATCGGCAGGCAGACCAGATTGGCGATGATTGCGCCATACAGCGTGGTCAGCAGAGCTACCGCCATGGCGGGACCGATCGCTGACGGGTCGTCCATGGCACCGAGCATCTGGACGAGGCCGACAAGCGTGCCGATCATCCCGAAGGCAGGCGCGGCATCGCCGAGGGATTTGAAGACGCGCTGGCCCTCGCTCAGCCGGGACAAATACTGGTCGCGTTCGAGCTCCATTGATTCGCGGATGAAATCGGCGTCATAGGCATCGGCGATGTATTGGGCGCCCTTGCGCAGATTGGGCTCGTCGAAATCCATGCCTTCGAGGCCGAGCGGGCCCTGACGGCGGGCAATGTCGCCCATCCGGGCGATCTTTTCGATCAGCTCGCGCGGTTCGACCTTTTTGTGGGTGAAGGCAACGCGACCACCGGTCACCAGCGCCTGGCCGACGCCGGCCAGGGGAAAGCGGATGAGCGTGGCGGCGAATCCGCCACCGATGACGATGAAGATCGAGGGGATATCGACGAACGCACCGAATGAGCCCCCCATGAAAATGGCGAAAGCAATGACGGCGGCACCAGCGATGATGCCCAAAATCGTGGCGAGATCCATGCCAGAAACTCCATGGCCGGAAGGGCCAGGTCGCGAGGGTCAATTTTGAGGCACTATAGGAAACAGGTCATACCAAGGCCTTAACCGGACCACTTTTGATGGGCGCAGGGGCGATGAAATGTGAGCGCCGGTAAGGCTTTATTAACCATAAGTTGAAAGCCTCCGGATATAATTTCCGGAATCGCGAAATTGAACTTTGATGTCCGAATAATTGTTGCCCTGGCCCTTGCGGGCGCCGGCGCTTTGGCTGGTGCCTCGGTGACGTTTGCCCAAGGGGACGGATCGGGCACCGACAATCCCGATCTGTTGCGCGGATCGCTGGGCGTTGGGTGCCGCCCGGGAACGCTGTGCCAGTTTCCATCCCCCGACCTGATCGTGCCCGTAGTTCTGCCCACCGAGCCGCTGCCGCTTCTTGCTCCCTCGCCACCGGTTGCGGCCGTCGCGCCTGCGGCGCAATCAGCGCCCGCCGCCGCGCCTGCGCCGCTGGCCACTTCTGTGCCGGTGCATGCAGATACTGCCGATTGGGGCGAATTGGGGTATGGGGTGGCGTTGCGGGGCGCCTATGTGCGCAGCGGGACGAGTGAGCGATTCGAATTGCTGGCGATCCCCTCGATTTCCTATTCGCGTTCGGGCGGGGTGACCGATCTGGCGCTGGGCGCTTCCGCGACGCTGGTGGCGCCGCAATCTGACGATGTGCGCGTCGGCGCGGCCAATGTTTCTGCCAACGTCGTCCATCGTTTATCACCCTCGGCAGGGCTGGCGTTCGATGCGGGGTTGTCGCTGTCGCAGGACGCGCCGGACGGATTGAGCACCGATGAAGCCGATCTGGCCAGCGCTCCGATTTCGGTGTCGGGCACCGCAGGGTTTGGCTACACGCACCGGTTCGGCAATTTTGCGGTAACGGGCACAGCGGACGTCGCGCGCGATTGGGTGGGCGATGCGGTGCGGACCGATAACACGGTGATCGACAACAGCCATGAGGGCGCGACGCGCTATGGCGCGGACCTGCAGGTTGGCTATGAGCTGACGCCGGTCGTCGGGGTGTTCGGACAGGGCGGGGCCGGGCGAACAGACTTCGATGGCATCGATCCGGACCTCGGTTTCAGCCGCTCGGGCAGCGATTTCGAGTTGCGGGGCGGCCTTACGGCAAACTGGCAGGATGTCGTGACGCTGGAGGCCTCAGCAGGGTCGGGATGGCGGTCGTTTGATAGTGGAGCGGTTCCGGAAGCGCAGAGCTGGCTCTATGGCGTATCGGTGGGCTATCGACCGACAACGACCACCGAGTTGTCGGCGAGCTTTGATACCGAGTTGACGCCCGGTGAGGGCAGTTCAGGCGCCAGCGCAACCTATGGCGTGGGGCTCGACGCCCGGCACAGAGCCAATTCATGGCTTGCATTGCGGGCCTCGGCCGGTGCGCAATGGATGGTGCCCGAGGATGGTACAGCCGAGAGCCGGAGCTATTCGGCCGGGCTGGGGGCCGATTTGACTCTCGGCCAGCACACGACGGCAACGCTGGACTATGAGTATGGATTGCGCGAGGACCCCGCCGCGGCGGTTGTGAGCCGCGACGAGCACCGGATCAGCGGTGGGCTCAGTCTTCAATACTGATGGGTGTGTCCTCGGTGAGTTTTTTGAGCTCGCTGAGGAAGGTATCGGCAATATCGGGCCGGTCGAGCGCGAAGGCGACGTTGGCGGTCAGGAAGCCGATCTTTGAGCCACAATCGAAAACCTGTCCGTCATATTTGACGCCGATGAAGGGCTGTCGGTCCATGAGGAAACGCATGGCGTCGGTAATCTGGATTTCGCCGCCTGTACCAACCGTCTGCTCGCCCAGAAGCGCGAAGATCTCCGGCTGCAGGATATAACGACCTGAAATAATGAGGTTGGAGGGCGCGTCCTCGGGCCTGGGTTTTTCGACCATGCCGGTGATGGCAAAGCCCTGATCGGGGCCTTCGCCGCGTCCGATGACGCCGTAAGACGAGACGTCCTGGGGTGCGCATTCCTCAACGGCGATAATGTTGCCGCCCGATTCTTCGTAGGTGTCCATCATCTGCTTGAGGACGCCAGGTGAGGATTTGAAGATCATGTCGGGCAGCAACAGCGCGAAAGGCTCACTGCCGACGATATCGCGGGCGCACCAGACAGCATGGCCGAGACCCAACGGTTCCTGCTGGCGGGTGAAGCTCGATTGGCCGGCCTTGGGGAGGTCGCGGCGGAGCTGTTCGAGCGCCGCGGTCTTGCCGCGCGCTTCGAGGGTCGCTTCGAGCTCGAACTGGCGGTCGAAATGATCCTCGATGACGCCCTTGTTGCGCCCGGTGACGAAAACGAAGTGCTCGATGCCCGCCTCGCGGGCCTCGTCGACGGCGTACTGGATGACCGGTTTGTCGACGACCGTCAGCATCTCCTTGGGCATGGCTTTGGTGGCGGGAAGAAACCTTGTTCCAAGGCCGGCGACGGGAAAGACGGCTGTACGGACTCTGCGGACCACTTCATACTCCCTCGAAATTTGCTTTGACATAAACTAAGACAGTTTCAATGTCTTAATGCAAGATTGTGGTGTCAGTTGCATTCATGCGACGCATGTGAACACACGGGCGGATTTAGGGACAGCTATGGGTATTCTGGTTACTGGCGGCGCGGGGTATATCGGGTCCCACATGGTGCTTCACCTTGCCGATGCGGGCGAAAAAGTCGTCGTGCTCGATAATCTGACCACGGGTTTCCCCTGGCTAGTCGATCATCGGGTGAAACTGGTCGAAGGCAATGTGGCCGATGCCGATCTGGTGTCAAAAGTCATTGCCGAGCACGAGATCGATGCCATCATTCACTTTGCCGGTTCGATCGTCGTGCCGGAATCGGTGGAAAACCCGCTCAAATATTACAAGAACAACACCGCCAACACGCGCGATCTGATCGCGGCGGCGGTGGCCGGTGGGGTCAAGCATTTCATTTTTTCATCGACCGCCGCGGTTTATGGAATGGTCGGGCTCGAGCCGGTGGGCGAGGACGCCATCCTCTCTCCGGTCTCGCCTTATGGACGGTCCAAATTGATGAGCGAATGGATGCTGGCCGATGTCGCTGCGGCGCATCCGATGACTTATGGCGTCCTGCGCTATTTCAACGTGGCGGGTGCCGATCCCGAAATGCGGTCGGGGCAATCGACGGCGGGGGCGACCCATCTGATCAAGGTGGCGGTGCAGACAGCGCTTGGGCATCGCGACAAGATGAACGTCTTCGGGGACGATTACCCAACCCCGGATGGGACCTGCGTGCGTGACTATATCCATGTCTCGGACCTCGTTGCCGCACATGGGCTGCTGCTCGGTCATTTGCGCGGGGGCGGGGAAAACATCACCGTCAACTGCGGCTATGGGCGCGGATTTTCGGTGGACGAGGTCGTTTCGACCGTCAAATCGGTCACCGGGATCGATTTTGCGGTCGAGCACGGGCCGCGCCGGCCGGGCGATCCGGCTTCGATCGTGGCGGGGGCCGACCGGATAAAGGCGCTGGGATGGGTGCCCAGGCATGACGATCTCGCCGGAATCGTGGAGATGGCCTATAAATGGGAAAAATATCTCGATACCCGAAACGACCGTCCATCCATTCTCTGATCGCAGTGGTTTTCGTCTGGCTTTGCCTGGCCGGTGCGGCAGTGGCGCAGCCGGTCGAGAGCTTTGAGGCGTTCAAGGACCGGATGGAAGCGGTTGCGGTTGCCAATGGCGTGAGCCGCGATTTCTATCGCGCGGTGATGGGACCGATCCAGCCGGACCCGGCGATCCCGTCGCTGATCTCGGGGCAGCCCGAATTTGTGACCCCGGTCTGGGACTATCTCGACGCCCGCATCGGATCGGGACGGATAGCGCGCGGGCGGGCGGCAGTAGCGGCCAATGAAGGACTGCTCAGCGCGGTCGGGCAGCGCTACGGGGTCGACCCTTATGTTCTGGCGGCGATCTGGGGGATGGAGTCCGATTACGGTGCCGTGCTGTCCAATGGCTCGCTTATCAGGCCGATCATTGCGTCACTTGCAACGTTGGCCCATCAGCGGCGCGGGCGGGTGGCCGAGGACGAGGCCGAACTGATTGCCGCTTTGCGGATAGCGCAGGCGCAAGGATCGGCACAGGGACTGGTGGGCTCCTGGGCCGGGGCGCTGGGGCATTTGCAGCTTATCCCAACCGCCTATCTGCAATACGGGCAGGATGGGGATGGCGACGGGGTTGTGGACCCGCACGCTTCGCTCGCCGATGCGCTGGCATCGTCGGCCAATTACCTGCGCGGATTGGGTTATCGGCCCGGGCTCGATTGGGGCTTTGAGGTCGAGGTGCCCGAGGGGTTCGATTATCTGCTGGCCGACCGGGAGACTTTCCGGCCCATACGGTTCTTTGCCGAGCGGGGCGTCGTGCGGGTCGCAGGGCGTCAGTTTACCGATCCGGGGACCGAAGTGTTCCTGTACGTCCCGGCCGGAGCAGACGGGCCCAAATTCTTGATGACGCGGAACTATCTGGTGTTCAAGGGCTACAATTTTTCCGATTCCTACGCCATGGCTGTGGCGCATCTGACCGACAGGCTCAAGGGCGGTGGGCCTTTCGTTACGCCATGGCCGCGCGGTGCGCAGTTTCCCAATCGCCAGCAGCGGATCGATATCCAGACGATGCTGGCGCGACTGGGATTTTACGGCGGCGTAATCGACGGCAATATCGGGCCGGTGACGCAAGCTGCGCATGCCCGGTTTCAAGCGAGCGCTGGATTGGTGGCTGACGGGTTCGTGACCCTCGAGGCGCATCGATTGCTGACCAATGCCGTTCAATAGTTAAGCGGTGGCGCTTTGAGGGCGCTGCGAATTGGATTAGAAACCCAATCATGATCGTGTGGCGTTCCATAGTCGGACTTGTGGTGGTCGGGTTGCTTTGGGCAGCTCCGGCTTCCGGGGTGTGGGCGCAGGAGCGCAGCACGCGTACGCTGTTCGAAGTGCTGTTCGGTTCGGGCAATGAACAGCAGCAAACCCAGCAGCAAGCACCGGTGACGTCCCAGCCCCAGTCCCGACCGCAGGCCCAGCCGGCGCCCCGGCCCCAACCGGCCCAACCGCCTGCGACGTCCGAGGTCGAAAAATCGGAAAATGCCAAGCGGGTGGCGGTGTTCGGGGATTCGCTGGCCGTCGATCTGGCGCGGGCGCTGGAACGGCTTTATGCGGACAACCCCGAAATCGTGGTTCTCGAAGAGGCCGTGGGGTCGTCGGGCTTTGTGCGCGACGATTTTTTCGACTGGAACGCGGCGATCGAAGACGAGCTGATTGCCGACAGTTTCGATGTGGCGGTTGTGGCGATCGGGATCAACGATCGTCAGGCGCTCAACGGGGCGGAGGCGCTCTCCGACCCATGGCGCAGTGCGTACCGGGACCGAATCGATGCGTTTCTCGGCGATATCGGCGCTGCGGGGAAACAGGTGATCTGGCTTGAACTGCCACCCATGCAGCAGCCGAGTTATGGCGCTGCGATGGCGCAGATTTCGTCGATCCACAAGGCGGCGGTCAATGGGGCAGGCGGGGCGTGGGTCGAGACCTATGACCGCTATCTGGGCGAAGACGGCAATTACAGCGCCAACGGGCCGGACCTCAATGGCAACATTGTCGACATGCGCAAGGGTGATGGCATCCATTTTTCGGCGGCCGGCGCCGACAAGCTGGCGTTTTATATCGACAGGGCCATGGGTTCGAACAGCACCGGCAGGGTCAGCCTTTCGGGCAGTACGTCCGAGGTTGCCGACCTTCTGGCGGGCACAGATGCCGGGCAGATGATCCGGCCGCCCTATCAGGGGCTCGAACAGATGCGGTTGCTGGAAATGGCGAGTTTCGTGCAGGACCTTGGCGGCGCGGCACAACGGGCGAACGATCTCATCGTGGCCGGCCAGACGACGGCAGGGACCCGAAGCTTTGCGCTCGAGGACATGCTCGATGCGCCGGCCGGACGGGTCGATGCGTTCGGGCTGGGGGGCGCAGCGGAAATCGAAAATCCGACGGGCCGATAGAAAAGCCCCGGAACGGGTCCGGGGCTTTCGCAAGGATTCAGAATGCTTTTAGCGCGGCAGCGCGGTTTCGCCCATCAGGTCGATATCGATGGCGCGGGCGGCCTGGCGGCCCTCGCGGATGGCCCAGACGACGAGCGACTGGCCGCGGCGCATATCACCGGCGGCGTAAACCCCATCCACACTGGTCTTGTAGCTGAAGGTATCGGCAAACAGATTGCCGCGCTTGTCGAGCCTGGCGCCAAGCTGTTCGAGCATGCCTTCATGGACCGGATGGGCAAAGCCGATCGCCATGAGCACAAGTTCGGCGGGCAGGACGAAATCGCTGCCCTCGATGGGCTGGCGATCGGTGCCGACGCGGGCGCATTTGACGCCCATGACATGGCCGCGTTCGTCGGAAACGATCTCGACGGTGCCGGCCTGGAACTCACGATTGGCGCCCTCGGCCTGCGAGGAGGAGGTGCGCATCTTGACGGCCCAGTTGGGCCATGAGGTGAGCTTGTCTTCCTTGACAGGCGGCTGGGGGCGGATGTCGAGCTGGGTAACCGAGACGGCACCCTGACGGAAGGCAGTGCCTACGCAGTCCGATGCTGTATCGCCACCACCGATCACCACAACATTCTTGCCTGCGGCAAGGATGGGCTCGTCGGTAACCGGTTCCCCGCCATTGCGGCGGTTCTGTTGGACGAGATAGGGCATAGCGTAGTGAACGCCGGCAAATTCGGTGCCCTCGCAGCCGGGATGGCGCGGGAATTCCGAGCCGCCGCAGAGCAGCACGGCATCATGGTTGGCCTGCAGGTCGGCGAACTGGCGGGTGACGCCGATGTTTTCGCCGAAATGGAAGATCACGCCTTCGGCTTCCATCTGGGCCTGCCGGAAATCGATATGGCCCTTTTCCATCTTGAAGTCGGGAATGCCGTAGCGCAGCAATCCGCCGGGCTTTGGTTCGCGTTCGAAAAGGTGAACCTCGTGGCCGACGCGGGCAAGCTGTTGCGCCGCGGCAAGACCGGCGGGGCCGGCACCGACGACTGCAATCTTCTTGCCGGTTTTCTTGTCGGCGATCTGGGGGCGGACCCAGCCGCCGCGGATCGCCTTGTCGGCAATAGCCTGTTCGACAGTCTTGATGGCGACCGGGCTATCTTCGAGGTTGAGGGTACATGCTTCCTCGCACGGGGCGGGGCAGATGCGGCCGGTGAACTCGGGGAAATTGTTGGTCGAATGGAGGTTGCGCGAGGCTTCCTCCCAATCGTCCTGATAAACGAGATCGTTCCAGTCCGGGATCTGGTTGTGGACAGGGCAGCCCGTATCGCCATGGCAATAGGGGATGCCGCAATCCATGCAGCGCGCGGCCTGGTTTTTCACTTCCGGCTCGGTGAGCGGGATCGTGAACTCGTGATGGTGCCGGACGCGGTCCGAGGCGGGCTCGTAGCGCTGTTCCTGGCGATCTATTTCAAGAAAACCTGTTACCTTACCCATAAGTCACTCGTCTTCTTCGTGGCCAACGACGTCATCAAGAAGTCTCTCGAATCGACGGGCGATATGTTTGTCTTCCAGTTTCGTTGAAACTGCCTTTTTCTTTTTTACCGCTTTATATTCAGATGAGAAAACGTTTGGAGCAGCAAGAAAAATTTCCTTGGCTAAGGGTGCGCCCGTATTGCTATAGAATACGTTCCTAACGTTACCGTAACTGGTTACGCCACCGGAAGAGCCCAGATATAATAGCGTCAACCATTCTACGAAATCGCCGCCCAGTTCTTTGGGGCAATGTTCCAAGCCTCCAATTTCCATAAAGGAACGCAGCAACTCGCCGTGTTGGCCGTATCTATCCCATTGGTGGCCGATCTTTTTCATCTGCTCCAAGTGAGCTTCAAAAAACGATCTTTTTGCCGCCTGCCGCAGGTAGGGAAACGCTCCTGCTTGCATCGCAACGCGCGCATGTCGCTGATCGAGCTTCCGGCCGATTTTTTCTTGAAAGAATGTACCCACCTCTGTGACGGTGGAAGCTGACGATACATCCTTGAAGTAGCCTAGAAACGTGAATGCGTTCTGCTGGACCAAGTCAGGTTTCTTGATGTCGAGAGCCAAGTTTATCAACATCTTGACAATCTGTACCTGCCGAGGTTGAGGTGCGTGCTTAAAATCTTCTAGCAATGTGGAATCTGGGATGGATGCTGTCGGCTGTTCTACCAGATCCTTGACGTCGGTTACGCGCAGTACTTGTATGGGGTCTCTTGCAAGTACAACCTCAATGCAAGTGGTAAAAATGTAGACGCAGTCTTCAACGCCAGCTTCATATTCATTGTCTTCATGCTCTAGGTCTCGCCGAATTTCATAGCACCGCGATACACGGCGCCATTCGGATCGGGACAAAAGACCCATTCTGTAACTAAGATCGATTATCTTTGATGTAGAATAATTGTCTATGTCTTCACCGCTCCCGACCGGGGGGAGTTTGTGCTGCTGAGCGGCTTCGGCTGCGATATCCAAACCGGCCACTTTTATTTTTTCTCGCAGATCGTGGAGTGCGGCATTCAGTATTCGTTGGCATGCGCTACTGGGGTCGGCTTGAAGCAAGCGCCGAACTCGTTCGATGAGGTTTTTGCTCTGCCACTGTGGGCGAATGTTCTCAAGTAAGCTCGGAACGGAGCTCGCGTTGACGAGCGCTACGGAAGGATTGGCAACGAGTTCACTGCCCATTGGCTTTCTCCCTTTATTCTGCTGCGGTGGGACGCGAGCGGCCCGTGCGCAAATCTTCCATTTCCTGCATCGCCCGGCGGTATTCGACCGGCATGATCTTTACGAACTTGGGACGGTATTCCTCCCAATTGTCCAAGATCAGCTTGGCGCGCGATGAGCCGGTGTAGTGCAGGTGATTGGAAATGAGCTGGAACAGGCGTTCGTCGTCATGTTTGGTCATGTCGCCCGATACGTCGACGCGGCCATGCCATTCGAGATCGCCACCGTGGTGGTGGATCTTGCGCATGAGTTCTTCTTCCTCGGCCACGGGTTCGAGATCGACCATGGCGAGGTTGCAACGCGAGCGGAAGGTTTCGTCTTCATCGAGGACATAGGCCACGCCGCCCGACATGCCAGCGGCAAAGTTGCGGCCTGTCTTGCCGATGACGACGACGACACCGCCGGTCATGTATTCGCAGCCGTGATCGCCGGTGCCTTCGACAATTGCGATGGCGCCCGAGTTGCGCACGGCGAAGCGCTCGCCAGCCACGCCGCGGAAATAGCACTCACCGGCAATGGCGCCGTAGAGCACGGTATTGCCCACGATCATCGATTCCTCGGGCACGATTTGTGCCTTTTCGGACGGACGGATGACGATGCGGCCACCCGAAAGCCCCTTGCCGACGTAGTCGTTGGCATCCCCGATCAGATCGAAGCTGATGCCCTTGGCGAGGAACGCGCCAAAGCTCTGGCCCGCGGTGCCGCGCAGGGTGACCGAGATCGTGTCTTCGGCCAGCCCTTTGTGGCCGTGCGCCTTGGCGACTTCGCCCGACAGCATGGCGCCGGCCGAGCGGTTGAGCGAGCGGATCGGCATTTCGAACTGCACTGGCTCTTTGGTGTCGATGGCGTTACGGGCCTTTTCGATCAGCGTGCGGTCGAGAACGGCTTCGAGGTGGTGGTTCTGGAATTCGGTGTGGTGGATCGAATCCCCGCCGATGGGCTCGGGCTTATAGAACAGCTTTGCGAAATCGAGGCCCTTGGCCTTCCAGTGGTCGTCGAGCCGGGTCTGATCGAGCAGGTCGGAGCGGCCGATGACCTCGTTGAGAGTTTTGGCGCCCATCGCAGCGAGCAGCTTGCGCAGCTCTTCGGCGACAAAGAAGAAATAGTTGATGACGTGCTCGGGCGTACCCTTGAAGCGCTTGCGCAGCACCGGATCCTGGGTCGCGATGCCGACCGGGCAGGTGTTGAGATGGCACTTGCGCATCATGATGCAGCCCGCCGCGATCAGTGGGGCGGTGGCAAAGCCGTATTCATCGGCACCGAGCAGGGCGCCGATCAGCACGTCGCGCCCGGTGCGGAAGCCGCCATCGACCTGAAGCGCCACGCGTGAGCGCAGGCGGTTGATGACGAGGGTCTGGTGGGTTTCGGCAAGGCCGATTTCCCACGGTCCGCCAGCGTGCTTGAGTGAGGTCAGGGGCGCGGCGCCGGTGCCGCCATCATAGCCCGAAATCGTGATGTGATCGGCGCGCGCCTTGGCGACGCCGGCGGCAACGGTGCCGACACCGACCTCGGAGACGAGCTTGACCGAAACAGCGGCCTCGGGGTTGACGTTTTTCAGATCGTAGATGAGCTGGGCAAGATCTTCGATCGAATAGATGTCGTGGTGCGGCGGGGGCGAAATCAGGCCCACGCCCGGTGTCGAATGGCGCGTCTTGGCGACGACCCAATCGACCTTGTGGCCGGGGAGCTGACCGCCTTCGCCGGGCTTGGCGCCCTGGGCGACCTTGATCTGGAGCATGTCGGCGTTGACCAGATATTCGGTGGTGACGCCGAACCGGCCAGACGCGATCTGCTTGATGGCGGAACGCTGGGGGTTCATGGCGCCATCGGGCAGGGGCTTGAAGCGTTCGGGGTCTTCCCCGCCTTCGCCGGTGTTGGACTTGCCGCCGATCTTGTTCATGGCCATGGCGAGGGTCGTATGCGCTTCGCGCGAGATCGACCCAAAGCTCATGGCGCCGGTGGCAAAGCGCTGGACAATGGCTTCGGCAGGCTCGACTTCTGAAATGTCGATGGCTTCGCCCAGAGGCTTGATTTCAAACAGCGAGCGGATGGTCAAATGCTCGGCGTTTTCGCCATTGGCGGCGCGGGCGAAGGCCTCGTAACGCTCCTGCGCGCCTTCGGGCGTATCGCCCTTCAAGCGCACCGCGTGCTGGAGGTCGGCAATGGTGTTGGGACCCCAGGCATGGGCTTCGCCGCGCATGCGGTAAGCGTATTCGCCACCCACTTCGAGGCTCTTGCGCAACACGGCGTCGTCGGAGAAGGCGAGCCTGTGGCGGCGCAGGGTCTCCTCGGCGACTTCGGGGAGCCCCACACCTTCAATGGTGGTGGCGGTGCCGAAAAAGAAGCGCTTGACGATTTCGGTCGAGAGGCCGACCGCGTCGAAAATCTGCGCGCCGCAATAGGACTGGTAGGTCGAAATGCCCATCTTGGACATGATCTTGAGCAGCCCCTTACCTACCGACTTGATGTAGCGGTAGATGACTTCGCCGGCATCGACTTCGGACGGGAATTCGCCTTCGGCGTGCAGCGCGGCGAGGGCCTCGAAGGCCAGATAGGGGTTGATCGCTTCGGCGCCATAGCCGGCCAGCACAGCGAAGTGATGGACTTCGCGCGCTTCGCCGGTTTCGACCACGAGGCCCGAGGACGTGCGCAGGCCTTTGCGGATCAGGTGATGGTGGACGGCAGCCGTCGCCAGCAGCGCTGGGATAGCAATGCGGTTGGCCGCGATCAGGCGGTCGGAGAGGATGATGATGTTGTAGCCGTTCTGGACGGCGGATTCGGCGCGTTCGCAAAGCGCATCGAGCGCAGCTTCCATGCCCGCGGTGCCCTTTGCGGCATCATAGGTGATGTCGAGGGTCGCGGTGTGAAACTGGTTGTCGGCCATGTCGCCGAGCGCGCGGATCTTTTCGAGATCCTCGTTGGTCAGGATCGGCTGGCGCACTTCGAGGCGCTTGGTGGTCGAAAGACCCTCAAGATCGAAAAGATTGGGGCGCGGGCCGATGAAGGACACAAGGCTCATCACCGATTCCTCGCGGATCGGATCGATGGGCGGGTTGGTGACCTGCGCAAAGTTCTGCTTGAAATAGGTATAGAGCAGCTTGGGCTTGTCCGAGAGCGCCGAAAGCGGGGTATCGGTGCCCATCGAGCCGACGGCTTCCTGGCCAGTTGTCGCCATGGGCGCCATCAGGATCTTGACGTCTTCCTGGCTGTAACCGAAGGCCTGCAGGCGATCGAGAAGGCTCTCGGTGGTCGCGGGGGCCTTGGGCTCGGCTTCGGGCAGGTCCTCGAGCACGATCTGGGTCTTGGCGAGCCAGGTGGCGTAGGGGTTCTTGCCAGCCAGAGCCTTTTTGATCTCATCGTCGGAAACGATGCGGCCCTCTTCGAGATCGATGAACAGCATGCGGCCCGGCTGCAGGCGCCAGCGCTCAACGACGTCTTCGTCGGGGATGTCGAGCACGCCCGATTCCGAGGCGAGGACGACGTGATCTTCCTTGGTCACCAGATAGCGGGCCGGACGCAGGCCGTTGCGGTCAAGGGTCGCGACCACATAGCGGCCATCGGACAGCGACATGGCGGCGGGGCCATCCCAGGGCTCCATGAGCGCGGCGTGGTACTCATAAAAGGCGCGGCGTTCTTCATCCATGAGTGAATTGCCGGCCCAGGCTTCCGGGATCAGCATCATGGCGGCATGGGGCAGCGAATAGCCGCCGCGCACGAGAAATTCGAGCGCGTTGTCAAAGCATGCGGTATCGGACTGGCCCTCATATGAGATCGGCCAGATCTTGGTGATGTCGTCGCCGAACTTTGGCGAGGCCACTGAAGCCTGGCGCGCCGCCATCCAGTTGACGTTGCCGCGGATGGTGTTGATTTCCCCGTTGTGGATGGTCATCCGGTAGGGGTGAGCCAGCTTCCAGGACGGGAAGGTGTTTGTCGAAAACCGCTGGTGAACGAGCGCGATGGCGCTTTGGAACTGGGTGTCGTGCAGGTCGGGATAGAACTTGCCGAGCTGATCGGCCAGGAACATGCCCTTGTAAACGATGGTGCGGGCCGACATCGAGACGATGTAGAAGCCGTTGTCGTCCTGAACCTCGGGGATTTCGCCATAGAGGGTGTTGGAGATCACCTTGCGGGTGATCAAGAGCTTGCGCTCGAAGGCGTCGATATCGTCGAGCCCTTCGGGGCGGGCGACAAACATCTGCTCGATGATCGGCTGGGTGGCGATAACGCCTTCCGACAGCGCTGAATTATCGAAGGGAACCACACGCTCGCCGAGGATTTCCAGACCTTCGGCGGCAATCGTCTTGCGCACGAGTTCAGCGCAACGATCGCGCAGGGCGGTATCGTTGGGATAAAAAATCATGATCGGTGCGTATTGCCCGACATCTGGCAGATCGAAATCGGTGACCTTGTCGAAAAAGGCGTGCGGAATCTGAGTGAGAATGCCTGCGCCGTCACCCATGAGCGGATCGGCGCCGACCGCGCCGCGGTGTTCTAGGTTCTCGAGGATTTCGAGACCCTTCTGCACCACTTCGTGGCTCTTGGCGTTCTTGATGTTGGCAATCATGCCGATGCCGCAGGCATCGTGCTCGTTGGCCGGATCGTACAGACCCTGGGCGGCGTTGCGTTTGGTCGCAGTGGTGCCCGGAACTGCCGTAGCCGCCTCGATCAAATGCTTGTCCATTTCGCCCATAATCAGGTCCTCGCCAAAGTTAACGGAAGGTTGCCCTTCTCCGTCCGTGCAGGTCGCTCGTTCGGGTCGTACAAAGATCAATGTACGGCTCGGGTGAGCAGACCGGTTATTTATACTGGAGCGGCGCTGCATCCAAATGGCCGCTCAAACGAACCCTTGTTTCGGGTTCCGCCGGACCGCTCCTCCTCGTGATGGGCGGGCTTTGACCGGCGACGCAGATCGGTCCGGGAGACGGTCGATGCTGCGATTTCTGCCAGGCACTGTCCTAGCACATACTTGTGTGAAGGATCGCCTGTCATTTGTCAATAATGGACAGCAATGCTGCCCTAAAATTTGCGCGACATTCGCAGATTTTTTGCACAGCGGCAAGTCCGGGCCCCCGATTTTAGGATGGGCAGCCTAAAATGGCAAACGGGCGCCCGGCTAGTCGCCGGGCGCCCGCTTCAACGTTCGGGAGGAGGGAACGTCAGTATCGGGACAGGGCTTTAGTTTACCGTCTTGTCCTCGATGGTCTGGGTCGTGCTGGCGATCTCGATCTGGCGCGGGCGCTTGGATTCGGGAAGCTCGCGCTTGAGGTCAACATGCAGCAGGCCGTTTTCGAGCGAAGCGCCGGAGACCTCGACATGCTCGGCAAGCTGGAAGCGCAGCTCGAAGGCGCGCTCGGCAATGCCGCGGTGGAGGAATTCGCGCTTTTCACTAGAGCCCGATGCTCGCGAGCCCTTGACCTGCAGGCTGTTTTCCTTGGTCTCGATGGCAATATCGCCCGACGAGAAGCCGGCGACCGCGATGGTCACGCGGTAGGTGTCCTCACCGGTGCGCTCGATATTGTAGGGCGGGTAGGACTTGGCGTCTTCGGCGACCAGGGTATCGAGGCGCGAGAAGAGGCGGTCGAACCCGACGGTGGAACGGTAAAAGGGGGAAAAATCAAGGCGTTGCATTTTCGATGTTCTCCTGATTGTAGCAAGAACGTTTTAGCCATGCTGCCGGGTCGAGGCTCCCTTTTGAGGCGAGCGGTTTCCGGCGGCGTCCCCGGGTCATCCGGCGGACAGCACAGAGATAGGAACAGGCAATTTGCTGTTCAAGAGGTCCCCGATTTCGCGGCTGAATTGAATATGAACGGTCCGCTCGGAGAGCGTTCAGGTGGGGTGGGCTAGAAGGGTGCATGTGATGCCGGAAACGGTGTCATGACAAAGCGCAGGCGCCGTTCACCGCCCCCCGCAACGGCGCCTGCGCATCGCCCTCCCGGACATCTTCTGGAAGCGCCTTATGTTCTCGCCTCCTTTACCAACCATCGCTATTGTGCCTTTCAACGCCCAATAGAGGCCCGGTGAACATGGACGCGACGACCGACGGACACGAGTTTGTCCACCTCGAGATAAATCCCATCCCAAAAGGGGCCCGGTCGGGGTATTTTTCGACCAGCGACAAGGTTCGGCTGCGCTATGGCGTTTTCCCCAAGCAGGGGGAGGCGGCGCGCGGCACAATCGTGCTGGTGCAGGGGCGCACCGAGTTCATCGAGAAATATTTCGAGACCATCGGCGATTTCCAGAAGCGCGGCTTTACCGTCGCTACGTTCGATCTGCGCGGGCAAGGCGGCTCGGACCGGCTGATCGGCAATCCGCATCACGGGCACGTCGAAAATTTCGACGACTATTGGACCGACCTTCACGATTTTCACAAAACCATCGTCCTGCCCGACTGCCCGCCGCCCTATTACCTTGTGGGCCATTCGACGGGGGGGCTGATCGGGCTTCTGGCGGCGACGCGCGACCGGCTGATGTTTGACCGGGTGTTCCTGTCCTCGCCCATGGTCAGCTTGCCCGGGCTGCCGTTCTCACTCAAATGGTCGTCGCGGCTGGTCGATTTCGCGCGATTTCTGGGGCTCTCGGCCATGCCGGTGGGACGCCGTGGGGACAAGGCGCAAACCGAGATGGCGTTCGAGGGCAATCCGCTGACCTCGGACAGGGCGCGCTATATGCGCAGCGTGGAGATACTGAAGGCGCGGCCAGACTTGGTTGTCGGGTTGCCCACGCTAGGTTGGATCGGATCGTCGCTGGCCGCCATGCGGAAAGCCAATGGGGACGATTTCCCCGCCCAGCTCAAGATACCAGTGTTCATCTGCGCGGCGGCGCTCGACACGGTTGTCGAGACCAGCGCGACCGAAGCGCTGGGGCTGCGGCTGCGGGCCGGGCACCACGTGGTGATCGGTGGCGCGCGGCATGAATTGTTCTTGGAGGCCGATGCGATCCGCGAACAATTGTTTGCGGCTTTCGATGCGTTTGTGACCGAGCAGACGGGTTAATTTTACCCGGCCTGGGGCGAAGACCTCTGGCGGTTTTTTTGACATTGTATCGGGGTGAGCGATGATGGACGACGATGAAAAAACTGCCGGCTCATGCCAATGCGGCGCCGTCAGGTTCGAGGTTTCCGGCCCCTTCGAGAGCTTTTTTCTGTGTCATTGCAACCGCTGCCGCAAGGACACGGGGTCGGCGCACGCTGCCAATTTGTTTTCATCGACGGCAACGATCGACTGGCTGGCCGGTCAGGATGCCATCCGGACCTATCGGATGCCCGATACGCTGCATCAGAAGAGCTTTTGTCCCCAGTGCGGTTCTGCGGTGCCCAATGTGCAGATGAACGGTGGCCTGCTCGTGGTGCCGGCGGGTAGTCTCGATGATGCCGTCGAAATCCGCCCCGATGCCCATATCTGCTTTGCCAGCCGGGCCGAGTGGGACAATCCCGGAGACGTTCCCACGCTGGACGGTCTTCCCGGCCAGACGCGCTAGCGCATCCCGGCGTCTATTCCAGCATGGCGTCACGCAGGGCGCTGAGGGCTTCCTCGTGCAGTTGCGGGGTTGCGGCGGCGACGCAGGTGCCGCCCTGTTCGGCGCGGCCGCCGTCCCAGGTGGTGACGACGCCGCCGGCCGTCTCGATGATCGGGATAAGGGGGGCAATATCGACGTCTTTGAGACCGGCTTCGACCACCAGATCGATATGGCCGGACGCCAGAAGGCAATAAGCGTAGCAATCGAGCCCGTAGCGGACCTGCAGTACGCGGGCGCTCAACGCTGTCCAGGCTGAAAGGTGGGGGCCGTGGAACATGTCTGGGCTTGTCGTGCTGGCGCGGGCCTGTGCCAGTTTGGTCACCGCGCTGACCGTAGCGGGGAAGGGCTGTCCGTTGCGGGTGTGCTCGAGCCTGCCTCCAGTTGCCAGCCAGCGCTCGCCGGTAAAGGGCTGTTCCATCAGCCCGGCAATGGCCTTGCCCTCGTAAGTGAGCCCGATCAGCGTGCCCCAGACCGGAACGCCGGAAATGAAGGCTCTGGTGCCGTCGATGGGATCGATGATCCAGTTGAACCGGGTCGCAGTGTCCTTTGCGTCCCACTCCTCCCCGATGATGCCGTGGTCGGGAAAACGCGCGGCGATCGCTTCGCGAATACGCGTTTCGGCCTCGCGGTCGGCCTCGGTAACCGGATCGAAGCCGACTGAAAACTTGTTATCCACAGCAAGTTGGGTTCTGAACCGCCCCAATGTCGAGGGGCGCGCGGCATCGGCGCCGGCAATCAAAGTTTCGGCTATGGCCTGATCGGTCAGGCCGGCTGGTGACGAAATTGTCATGGACATCCAAAATCTTGCGGGAACAGCGGAGAGACAGTCGAGAATCGCGCTTCCTTAACAAGGGGTTTACAGAAGTGATTCCTTTTTGCAACAGCGCATGCCGATTGCATACATTGGGGGCGCTGCAGGCTTGCGCTTTGGTGAAAAAAGGTTCAAGCACAATATTGCATGATGGATTGGTAGTTCTTTCGGCTCTTGCCGTTTCTTATGAACTGCCAATGTTTCCTCCCTTGACTTGGGCCGCCCAGCGCGGCCCACTCTTTTCCTCCCTCAATATCTGTCGGTTTATTCAGCGGCCAGTTGCGTGCGGGCCAGCGAGACCGCGTCGAAGCGCACGAGCGTTGCCAGAAGGGTTTCGGCAAGCTGCTGCATGACCGAAAAGCCCTGATGTTTTTGCAGGGTCAACTCATGCATGTAGAGGTGGCGGGAAAATTCGATCTGGATGGCGTGGATGCCATATTGGGGCCGCCCATAGGCGCGGCTGGTGTGCCCGCCCGCATACGGGCGGTTGCGGGCGACCTTGAGGCCGGCGCCGGCAAAGACCGCTTCGACGGTATCCATGAGAACCGGCGCGCAGGTGGTGCCGTACCGGTCGCCCAGCACCACATCGGGAGCCATGCGGTCGTTGCCGCGATTGAGGCGCGGCATTGAATGGCAATCGACAAGCACCGCGACGCCGAAATGGCCGAGCGTTTCGCTCAGCAAGGTCTGCAGGGTCTTGTGATAAGGCTTGTAGATACCCTCGATGCGCATCAGCGCGTCTTCAAGGGCCAGGCGCTCACGATAGATGGGGCGGTTTTCCGAAACGATGCGGGCAATGGTGCCAAGGCCGGCGGCGATACGCGGTGACGTCGTATTGAAATGTTCGGGCAGGGGATCGCGGAACATTTTGGGATCGAGCTCATAGGGCTCGCGATTGACGTCGAGATAGGCGCGGGGGAAATTGGCGCGCAGCAGCGGCAGGCCCATATGAGGCGCGCGCGCGAAAATCTCATCGACCCAGGCGTCTTCGGACTGGCGGATGGCCATTTCGTTGAGCCGGGAAAGCTTGAGGAACCGTTCGGGATAATCGCGGCCCGAATGGGATGAATTGACGATGATGGGGGCGACCTGACGCCGTGGGCGGACGGTTTCAAAGGCAGGTCTGTCGGAATAGTCTGATTGCACGCCCAACCCCTTGATGACACGCCGAAGCAGTACTGAGGGTGAAGTTTGCAACGCGGGAACGCGCTTGTCCACAAAAGGGAGACGGGATGAGGCGATTGTGACTGTTGCATGGGCCCGAGCTTTCGTAAAACATGCGAATCACGCCAGTTGCGGCTGGGACAAAGACACTGGGACCTTTCATGAGCCAATCGTTGAACCGGATTTTGCTGGCCGAAGACGACGCCGACATGCGCCGGTTTCTCACTCGCGCGCTCAAGAATGCCGGATATGACGTCGTGGCGTTCGACAATGGCAAATCGGCCTATGAGCGGCTGCGCGAGGAACCGTTTACGCTGCTGCTTTCCGATATCGTGATGCCGGAAATGGACGGGATCGAGCTGGCGCGGCGCGCCACCGAACTCGACCCGGATTTGAAGGTGATGTTTATCACCGGTTTTGCCGCCGTGGCGCTCAACCCCGACAGCGAAGCCCCCAAGGGCGCATCGGTGCTCTCCAAGCCGTTCCATCTGCGGGAGCTGGTGGGGGAAGTCGAGCGCCTGCTCGCGGCTTAGGTTGTGCGCACAGTCAGGTGATGGTGGCCTGCAAATGGCAATCTTCTGCGCTTCCGGTGCTCACGTACCTGAAGAACTCTCAAAGACCACCAATTTCGGCTCACCCTGACCTGACTGTCCACACAACCTGAACGTCCGGGCCGCTGGCGTCACAGGAGCTTCAAATAACGGCAAAAGCCTATTGACCGCGACCGGCGTTTTGTGGTGTATCCGCCCTGCGCTTCGCCATCGGCGGGACGCGGATTCAAGAAAGAGTGGGCGTATAGCTCAGCGGGAGAGCACTACGTTGACATCGTAGGGGTCACTGGTTCAATCCCAGTTACGCCCACCATTCTTTCTCCCCGGCGTGTCCGGGACAGCCTTGCAAGCAAGGCGATTTTCGCGGACACCGTCGCAACTTTCAGACGGACATGCGGAGCGGGTGTATAGCTCAGCGGGAGAGCACTGCCTTCACACGGCAGGGGTCACTGGTTCAATCCCAGTTACACCCACCATATTTTCCAGGGGTTTTACGATTATACTTCTTGGGACGAAGTGCACCGGTAAGCACCGAGTAAGCACCAAGCGTGCCGATCCGGGCGCATGAATTTAGGCCTTGCAAGGAAATCGCGGGGGCGCTAGAGAGAAATTATAGCGTTGATCCACGCTACTCCCTCGGTCACTTTGAGTGATCAGGCTCTTCTGATGACGCAGCATTGCATTCATTGCCAGTTCAGTCTCGGAAGAGCACGCCCTCGCGCCATTGAGGACGATCTTAAGCTTTAGCTCCGGGTTGAGTCTGGCCGCTATTCGCCAATTTATTGGTGGGTGACGGTGTGGACATTTAGTTGTGCCTGGATCGCATCGTCGCCCATCTTAGGATGGAGCTGATAATGCTTAAAACTAGTCGTACACTTCCCCGCGCCAAGTCCGTTACTGAATGGGTGCGCCCTGCGCCCATCGTGCGCACCGTTGACGAACCGAAGAAAACTAAACCGCTGACGCCTCCCCTTGAAGTTAGTCAGTTCGGGGACGACGCGCTTTTGACGGCCGTCGAGGCCGCACAGTTTCTGCGTCTTTCGGAAAAGACTCTTGCGAACTGGCGCTCGTCCGGGCGCGGCCCAGCCTACATCAAGGCTGGTGGCAGAATCGGATACCTGTTGGGGAATCTCAAGCACTTCCTGACCTCTTCGACCCGTCACAGCACAAGCGAGGAGGGGGTCCAATGACATTCAGAGGCGACAATCTTCTCGGCCCCGACGATATCAACGAGATGGCCCGCCTCCAAAGGCGTGCTGCCCGTAGCCTTGTGTCATCTGGGTGGAGTGGCAGTGAAATTTCCCGCGCACTGCAATCCGACGTCAGTGATGTGTATGAGCGGAAATCTGCAGCTTGTTCTTACGAACAGGAGCGTGTCCGTCGGATCGTGAGCGAGTTGCTACCCTCCGAATCTGGCGACTGGTACTTGGTTACCGCGGGCAATCCCCGCCAGCGCATTGAGATCGGGCAACTCAGTACATTTGATCTCGGTCCGCTACGGCGTCAGTTCCGTTCGGCATGCGAACGTCTCGCCGCCAAGGGTCACGGTCCGATTGGGTTGGCCGTAATCGAGGTGCACGTCTGTGCTCCCCTCAACGGGGAACGCTTTTGGGAACCGCATTTCCATGCCTTGATCTGCGGTGCTCCGCCCGACGATCTCAAGGCAGCATTCCGTGTGCGACCTGTTGCCCATTCAACGCTCCGCAACCGGCTGACCAAGGTCCAGCCGGTCACGGATCTTCTAAAAATTTTCGGGTATCTGCTGAAATTTATGCCGATGGACACCCACGAATATGTCGTTAGCGGCGCTTCGCCGAATTGGGCTTCCAATGAACTCCAGGGAAGTGAGTTGGACGAGTGGACGGTCTGGATGGCTGGCCATACTGCGGCACAACTGCTCACCGGGACAGGCATGCATATGCATTCCGTCGGTCGAGCACGCAGCCGCGAGTTGGCGGCTTCGCATCGAACTAATCCCCAATTGCTGTCCAGGGGGACGTTTTAGATGGTTCGTTCCCCTAAGAATCGAAGGGTGCTGGTGCAACTGCAGTTGTTGCCTGTCAGACAATCAATAGCCCCCCACCCCCACTCATATGCGTGCGGCACGTGCGGCAAATATGGCCTCGCAACTGATGCCGCAGACGCCGCAGGATAATCAGATGCCACAGAAAACGTCCACGATTTCAGTCACCCGACTCCAGCACGAGACAGCCGGCGACGATCACTTCTTGATCGAATTTCCTCGAACTAATGATCGAGGGTTGGGCAAATTGATTATGCCGGTTGCTCAAGCGCTCGATTCCGGCCAATGCACGAAAAAGTTGATCTCACAGGGGGCCGATCTCGCACCCAGCGTCGCGGTTCAACAGTTCGAAGACCCCAATGGGCCCATCGGGGTGCTCCATGATTTGCCGGGTTGGAAAGCCGACAATGTCTTCATGCTGCCTAATGCAATCTTCGGAGAGTCCAAAACCATTCATGTGTTTGATCCGTCCGCAAGGGCGGCAGCGCATGTCGGCTCAGTTTCAGGCTCTCTGGCGGAGTGGAAGACGCATGTGGCCACTCCTGTGGGCCATTCATACATCGCTGCCACTGCCTTGCTGTCAGCGTTTGCAGCACCTCTCTTGCCTTTCTCAAAGCTGTCAGAGGACTTTATTATTAACCTCGCGGGCCCCAGTTCCGGCGGCAAATCTACCGCGACGCTGGCCGCTTACTCTGTTTGGGGCAACCCCCAACGGATGCCCAACTGGCAGGCGACAGATCGAGGTGTTGAGGAGTCCGCAGCAGCCTTTAACCATCTGCTCTTTGCGATTGACGACCTTGAGCGTGCTGATCGCGATCCGAAAAAGCGAGTCCTCCGGCTACACCAAAACACCCACACTCTGACTTCGGGTACTACTCAAGGATATTCGGGGGCCGTAACGGATCCCAGCCTACGGTTGCAGCGATTTCGAACAATTACCATGACATCCAGCCCTTATTTGGTCGAGGTAGCGTGCCGCGATATGGGGGTTCTCCGAACCGATGGTGATCGTACCCGCCTCTTTGAACTCCGGGTGCCTGAGGGGAAAATTGGCGGCGTGTGGGCATCGTTGAAAAAGGGTTCGGCCGACTTTGACAGTCGAGCCTATTCAGATGGTGTCCGGGATGCGGCGCAGGCTAATTTCGGGGTGGCAGGCCAAGCATTTGCAGAATGGTTAGTCGCCAACCACGATAGACTTGAGTGGGAGGTTAACCGATTAACAGCCCGTTTCATGAAGATTGCTATGCCCGGCGCCACGGGAGTGGAAGCCCGTATTGGGTCAAAGGTCGCCCTTCTCTACGCAGGGGGTAAGCTTGCAAAGAAAGCGGGATTGCTATCATGGGAGCCCGCCGCTGTATTACAGACGTGCAAATGGGCATTGAAGGAGGTGCTAGATTGCGCATTTTCACCGCTTCCGGTGAAGCCGGTTGCGAAAGCGATTCAGACATTTATCGCGGATGAAAAGCTGGTGGACGCCAAGACTGATGCCAATCTCAGCGATATCAGTTTGCCCGGCAGCCGCGCGGGGTTTCTATGGCGACCAAAAAAGCGTGCGTATATTCGGTACCAAGAACTAACGCAGGTCATCGAAGGTGCTTTGGCAGAACAACAGGGAGCGAAGCTGGACGCGAAAACGATGATCGATGAGCTTGTTGGGCGCCATGTCATTATTCCTCAAGGCCGCAATCCAAGTTCGGATATTCGCCTCAATGGGAACCGGCAGCGGCTCGTTGTGGTGGATCATTTAGAACTCAAAAAAATGCTCCGCCGCGGCAAGAAAAAGAAGGTGCTGAAAAAGGACCGCTTGCCCGGTACCACCGCAAATAGTTGAGAACTGTTTGCCATTCCTGCCTAGATTGGTCTCGCTCTTGACGAAGTGTTTACGCCGTCAGGTACCTTCGACCCAGCGTCAGCACCGCGCCTGTCGCTGGGTCTTTTCATTTCGACGCTTGACCACCATTCCGCATCAGCAGGCGCCCTTCATTGGAGCCTGCAATGTCCGGAACTGTTGTCGAACTCGATCAACCCAAAGCCCGTATTCGGGAGCTCAACGATGCCCTCCGGCGTGAGATGACCGGCGGACGATGGCTGATCACGCCGGGGGTCATAGCGCTCGGCCAGGAGGCCATGATGGTGGCAATCAAGGCCGTCCAATCGTTCGATGCCTTCACCCCCGATAACGATCCCTATGGCGAACACGACTTCGGTTCCGTCCAGGTCGAGGGCGAGACGCTGTTTTGGAAAATCGACTATCTCGATAATGACCGGGAATACGCTTCGCCGGACCCATCCAATGCCGATCTGACCGAGCGGATTTTGACGCTTATGCTGGCATCTGAATACTAAGATTTTGTGCTAACATGTTGATTTTAGAGCATTTTTTGTGTATACTGGCGCTGCACTGTGCTGTGCTGTGCCTGCTGGTTTGGGCGATACCAATTAACCGTAGGGCACAGCGCAGTGCGGCGTCGATTGACGCCCTGACCTCGACACGAAAGGGATACCCATGTCAGCACTCGCTAAACCCCAACAAGGGGTGGCCGTTACCCCAGCGATCATCCTCATTGGCCAGCAGGACAACAAGCCGCGAGGGTCGTGGTTCGCCAAGACCGAACTTGCCGATGCCAGAAAGGCTGCCCGGCTGTCCGGGCTCAAGCTGGTTTCGGTGCGATCAGATAAGGTTCGGGACCTTGCCTTGCGGGTTCCCAAGGGCCGCATCTTTTCGAGCGGCAAGGCTTTTACCCCGCTGATCCAGCCCAGCGTTTACGATGCCCTCTTGCCCCATGCCGCCAATGCGCCAGCAGGATCGACAGGCAAACGGATCAAAGCGCAGGCTGACGGCGATGCAAGTGGAGCTGCTGGGCAGGCGGGTGGTGCAGACACTGCCGCCCAAGACACCATCTTGCCGGAAGACTGGGGCAGCATCGGCATGGGTGCAACGGTTCTCGCTTATTCGCCCGAGGAAGAGGCATGGTTTGAAGCCATCGTCACTCGCGCCGACCCCAACGGCAAGCTGACGCTCCGATGGCGCGACTATCCTGATGAACCGACGATCCTACGCCAGCCTCACCAGCTGGCGTTGTTGTTTCCGGAGGGCAAAAAGGCCAGCGTTTAGGTCTTGGGCTTGCGGCCGGACGGCAATGGGTCAGGGGCTGGCATGTCATCGGGAACTTCGGAGAAGAGCTCGGAGACGTGAACACCAAGCACTTGGGAAAAGGCTTCGAGCGTGGAGACGGTGACGTTTTCGGACCCACGCTCGACCCGCCCCACATAGGACCGGTCAATGCCGGATTCGAGCCCCAGGCGCTCCTGCGACAGGCCCTTTTCAACACGAAGGCGGCGGACGTGCCAGCCGATTGTTTGCCGAACATTCATGGCGGCAAATGAGACAGCTTGCGGCTTGACAATCGACGGACTGTCAGTCCCTTATTTTTCGAACATCACTATGCCGGGTAACCGGTCACTTGGGGGAACCAATGAAAATAGCTGTACTGATAATCGCCTTGTGCCTGACCATGATCGTGGGATTGCAATCCTGCGCCGTAATGGTCGGCGGGAGCATGACCGCCAATGATGATCTGGCAGGTGGTGGGGCGCTGGGCATATTGCTTGCCTTCCTGTTCGTGCTGGGCGCGGCCTTTGCCATGGGCCTGCCGCGTGTCTCGATGGTGCTCTTCGGGCTTGCAGCACTGATAGGGCTTATCGCCGCCAGTACCGGATTCACCGACATGGCGATCTGGGGTGGCGTGTCGGCCGTCTTGGCGCTGATGAGTTTCTTTGGCTATCGTGAACTGGCCAAGGCGGGTGCGCAATGAACGCCTATCTCGAGGCCATGCGCCGCAGCTTTGACTTTGCCGGGCGATCAGGCAGACCTGCGTATTGGCTCTACACCTTCACCTATTTCATCATCCTCGTCGTGCTGATCATCCTCGATGGGGTAATCGGCACGCTGTCCGCTGATGGTGTTGGGGCGCTGAGCGGCATCGCCATGCTGGTGCACCTGATCCCCAGCCTTAGCATTACCGTAAGGCGGCTTCACGACACCGGGCGGTCGGGCTGGTGGCTGCTGATCGGGTTGATCCCGCTGGTTGGCATCATCGTTCTGATCGTGTTTGCCTGCCTACCCCCACAGCCCGGGTCCAATCGGTTTGGCGATCACACCAAGGGCGAACCCGTTTCCCCGGCCCCTGCGCCTGCTCCAGCCCCGCAATCGCCACAAGGCACCGTGCCGCTCGACCAACTCGAAAAGCTGGCGGCGCTCAAAGCCAGCGGAGCGATTGACGATGACGAGTTCAGGACGATGAAAGCTGATCTGTTTGCCAAGGCTGGCCGGTCATGAACCGGTCTGCCCGGCTGTTGGGTGTAACCGCTCTGGTTTGGGCCGGTTCAACCTCGGCGGCTCTGGCTCAAGCTGGGGGCGGGTTCCAGTTCGATATCGGCCACGTCTTTTTCGCTATTGCCGTGGTGGTGGGGCTGATCCTGATGATCCCCACCTTCATCGCCTTTTACCGGCAGCATCCCAATCGCTGGTTGATCGGTGTCATCAACGTGGTCTTCGGCCCGACACTCTTTGGCTGGCTGATCTGCCTTGTCTGGGCATTGGATGCCGCCCATCGCAGTCCGACCGGCAATCACGGTGGGGAAAGCGGGCTCAACCTGTTCGCCAACGACGTGCAGGACATTCGCCTTGTTCAGACGCCCGAGGCCAGTTCAGCAGCCCAGCCGGAACCGCAGGGTCACCAGAGCTCAAGGACAGAACCCGCCGATCCACACGCCGATGATACGGCACAGCTCAAGCGCCTCAAGCAGCTCTTCGAACAAGGGCTGCTCGACCAGGACGAATACGGCCATCTCAAGGGTCAGGTCATCGACCGGATCATGGCGCGATAATCTCTTTCATATGGAGCCTTCAATGCAATCGAAACTCGACCCGCAAGATCGCGCCTGGCTGCGCAGAATCTACTTTGTGCTGCTGCTGGCTATTGCCTGCTATGTCCCTCCGGCGTTTTCGCAGGGACAAGTCAGGCTTGAGGACGCTCCACCGGCAACCCCTGCATTTAGCCTGGACGAGGGCGGCTGGCATTGCGTTTCCTCCCGCGGCCAGCTTCTGGACCTGTCTTTTACCGGCACCGGCGTGCGGGTGAACAACATCACCTTGACCCAGACCAACGACTTTATGAGCAGGCAGCCGGTGATCCGGCTCAGCGCCTCGGTCGTCAACCCGACAATGGCAAGAGCTGCTGTCGCTCTCGAAGCGTTAGGCATCACCTATTCCGAAGATGGCGCCGCCTATCCGGTTTTCGCAATCAATGCCCGAGAGCAATGGGGATCGGTTCAGCCCGGCAGTTCGCAGGAGATCTCAAGCACCACCTACGCCCGTGAAGACACCGATGCAGCGACGGAGTTCTGCGTGCGGCCCTTCATCACGCTGGTGCGAGAATGAGCGCGGTTGCAGTTGCCATGGATAACAGGCGGCGCAGGCGAACGCGTGGGCTGGCCGTGGCGCTTCTCGTCATGGCGGCAATGATGGTTCAGGGGCTGCTTTTGTCGGCGGACGCAGGCCATCAAGCAGGAAGATTGGTGGGAGAAATGGGAGGGGTACTGTGGACCAATCGCCTTAGCGCAGTGCCGCGCTGATCGATTGCCGTGGCTCCGTGTCTGTTCTTATAATCACAGAACCGAGTAGGCTTGAGCGAGCCATGGTGGACCGAACTGCTGTGCAGACAAGAGTGCCTAGGCGAATTGTCGCCTCGACCCTCTATATGATGAAGAGGGCGAACTTCGTTCTGCTTTGATCCCACGCGAGGCAACAACGTGCGTCCTATCGGACCATGAGCGAAGCGTGAATCTCGGCGCTCTTCATTTTTTCAACAATGGTTGCGGCCAGCCTTCCAGCGCTACATAGATCAAGTCCCGCTCCTTGAAGCCTGCAGACGGCTCGCTCATAAACAGTCTGATAGAGGCTGCACCAAACCTGCCGCGCCCAAGCCTCGTTTGCATAGCCCCCACAAATAAAAAGACTTCCTGAAGGAGAAGAATGATTGAGACAGAATGTCCAATCTTCGAGCACTGCTGCGGCTAATTCCGGCGGCTCGGCATCGGCAATTGTTCCGAAAAGTTTCTTGCTGAGTCGGGACACTTCAAATATTAGAGCCTGCCTATCAAATTCTCTACGGGATTGAAACGCAAGATAAAAGCTGCCCGCACCTATTCCCATTGCGTCGAGCAATCTGGATATAGGCAGGGCATTCTTGCCCTCCCGCCGGATTTGCTCGACGGCAATGGAAAGGACCTCCTCCTCGCAGAAGGACCTTAGTGGCGCCATAGGACGGTTCTCTCGTTGGCAAGTAGGTCGGAGGTTCCTGCCCCCGACCTTTCTCAATTAGCCATAGTGGAAAAAGCCGGAAGCAACACCATCGCTCTTGGGCTGCAGCCTGACCCAATGCGCCCCAAGCCCATCGGGAAACACAACGACTTCGAGCGCGCCGGATGTGACCTCGATAGTCCGATAAGTGGTCCAGCTGCCATCGCCCAAAAAGTCGAGTTGTATGTCAAACTGATTTGACACAGGGCCCTCGTTTCTCAGGTGAAGGCACTTTTTGTCATAACCTGTCATTAGGTAAGGATCCGATGCGACGCCTCCTGTAACTTCGTCAGAGTGCCAAACGCCGCCCCAACCTCGGGGTTTGCCGTATCCCCACAATTCTTCCAGGTGACCAAACCACAGGCCGACCTGACTTTCACCGCCGGTTGGATTATTGTCCAACCGTTGTGTGAGATCCATCGCAGTGCCAGTGTCCACGCCCTCGTTTTCCGTACGGTCATCCCTCCACCAATCGAGTTCCATATGTGGAGAGAGCTGGTTGGAACCCATCACCACCAAACCCTTGAACATCGTGATGTCCGTTACGCAGCGCAGGTGAGTGCTGATTGGACGTACAATTGTATTCTCGCCGAAATTCACAGGAGAAAGCTCGAAGAAGCCCCCGTGGATGTCGGCAATGTACCGTTCGTGCTCGAGTTCGCGTATACGAGTCCATTCGGTGTTCCACATATGCTCGTAGCAAGCCGAACTTTTCGGGATGCGGTATTTTCGCCACTTGTTGTTCTGCCGAACTCTCAGATAGCAGGATCGCTTATCCCACCCTGTTGCATAGATCACATGCCCAAAATTGCGGCGGCCATACACTTCGAGCGATCCGGTTCGCTCGATGATCTCCCACTTGCCGTCTTGGTACTCTGCTAGGACTCCGCCAGTCCAAATTCCCTGCGTATCGGCCTCATCATAGCTGTTGTTGGCAACAATGATGGTGCCATTGGAGGTGTACCCTCCCTTGAAATGGGGTTGATAGCCGGAAGGAAGATCAAGCTCCTTGAGCAGATTGAATGCCGTTTTTACCTCGAGAGTCCTGAGGTCGAGCTCCAAGATGAGACCTTCCATAGTCAAGTAGCTGACCTTGTTCACAATGTCCTCGTGGTGATCCATTGTGACGGTCAATCGGTGATCAACTAGGCCGGGTACGGTGCGGACATTCCCCTTCGGATCAATCAAATGCGGGCCGAGACAGACCTGATCGGTTGCCGAGTGTATCCAGCGATTTGCGTAGGTGCCGACCACGCTCTGTTCATGGCGTTCTATGTTGAAGTCGGCGTCAATCGAGTAAAGCCCGGTTCCTGAACCCGATCTCGACGTGTGGCCAACGAATGTGACAAACCAAAGCTTATCTGCCCACGCCATCATTGCACCGACAGCGCACTCTGACCGCACCGGCGCAATGTCTGCTGATACGGCAAGCTTTGGGTTTATGCCGCTTATGAAGTTCATTTATCTGATTTCCTTTTTGGGGATTAATTGCCCTGAAGGGCGGCTACGAACTCTGGCAGCCACATCGTCACCTGAGGAACAAACGTGATGGCCAGAAGAACAAATAGGATGGGGCCATAGAAAGGGATCATTGCCCGAACCATCTCGCCATAGCGAATTTTGGCTATGTCCATCATTATGAAGAGGATCACGCCAAAGGGTGGCGTTATCGCGCCGATGAGAAGGTTGAAAACAACCATCACCCCGAACTGGGTGGGGTGTATCCCGATGGCCGCAGCGATAGGCAGAAGCGCCGGCACGCCGATGAGCAAGACTGCTGTCGTTTCTAGAAACAGTCCAGCCAGCAGTAGGATGACATTGATGATAAGTAGAATAATAATCGGATTTTCGGTGATCGAAAACAATGCACTAGCGAACTGTTGGGGAACGTTCAGTACCGAAATGAGCCAGGAGATCGGCGCTGCACAGGCGATGATGAACACCATCGCTCCGGTAATCCTGACAGTTTCCTTGAGTGCTTCGAGAACGGACGCAAACGTCATCTCGCGATAGACTAATCCTACTCCCAAAGCATACGCCACCACAATCGCACCGAGTTCGGTGGGTGTTGCTACGCCCGTGACTAGACCACCCACTAATATCACTGGCGCAAGGAGCCCTGGCAAAGCCGCAACAAAGCTGCTGCCAAACCCGCCGATGTCCATCGGTTCGGGGGGCGGAGCGGCAACCCGGCCCGTGAGAGTCAGGACATAAACCAATATCATCAGCACAAGTGCGAGAGATATTCCTGGAATAATGCCGGCCAGAAACAACTCTCCGATTGATGTTCCTGATAGCACTGCGTAAATCACCATGATGACGCTTGGGGGAATGATTGGCCCTATGATCGCGGATGAGGCGGTGACCGCTGCGGAAAAAGCCGGTGAAAATCCAGCCTGTCGCATGGCCTTAATTTCGATCGTGCCCAGACCAGCCGCGTCGGCCTGCGCTACACCCGACATGCCTGCAAAGATGACACTTGCAAAAACATTGACATGTGCGAGCCCGCCGTGAATGTGCCCGACGGCTTTACGCGCAAACAGGAAGATGCGATCTGCAATACCTGAAACGTTGAGAAGGTTTCCGGCGAGCACAAACAATGGTATTGCGAGCAGCGGAAAGCTTTCCAACGACGGCGCAACACGCTGAACAACAATTCGCACGCCCGCAGCAAAAATCCCTGCTTCGGGCGAAAGCTGCAGGACCAGGATGAAGCCAACCGCGGCGGTGATCAAAGCGAACGGCACCGGCATGGCTAGAAACATCAGCACCAGAACCGCTATAATTAAAGACAGCGCTTCCATGTTACTGGTCCCCCTCTTGGGTGGGGAACAGGCTCACAAGCATCGACAGCGAGATGGAAACGAAGGCGTATACCATCGGCAAAGAGAATGCGTAGGCCTTAGGAAAATTTAGCGGCAAAGCGATTGTCGTTGTTCTGAGCTCGACGGCAACTATTGGGGCGGCGTTTGCCAAGACGACACCTAGTGCGATCACCGCCAACAGCGTGGTGATAACTCGCAGACTGCCGCGCACCGGTCCATCGGGCCAGACATCGACGACGATGTGACGGTTCTCCTTTGCCACAAGGGCCCCAGAGATTAGGACCAGCCAAATAAAGCAGTACGTCGCGAATTCTTCCGTCCAGGCGAGCGGCGCATTGAAAAAATACCGTGCAACTACTTGGTGCAGGATGAGTATCACGATAGTCACCAGCAGTGAGAGGCATACAGCCATTTCGATCGCGGCAAGTTTTTGCAAGGCAAACCTGAGCGTTTGCATAGTTTGACCCTTTATTCGGATGAGCATTCCAGGGCCGCCCGTCAGTATTGCGGGCGGCCGAAACTCGTCACATGCGCGATCACAAGTCTTGGACAGCCTCGAAGAGACCGGAGCGCCACAGTCCCTGTTCTTCCATGGATCCGACGGCTGACGCGGCAGCATCTTCAAGAGGTCCACGATCGATGTCGTTGACTGTGGCACCTTCCGCTTCCATTTTCTCGAGGGTTTCAGCTCTTGCGGCTTCAGCCTCGTCGCGGATCCAGTTTACCGCTTCGGCCGCCACCGTGGTGATCAGCTCTTGGTGTTCGGATGAGAGCGCCTGATAGCGGTCCTCGTTGATCACGAAGGTGGTCGTGTCGAACAGATGATCGGTTAGGTAGACGTTGGGTCCTGACTCATGGAAGCGCTGCGCGTAGGCAGCACCAGCGGGTCCCTCGGCAGCATCGACAACACCGGTCGACATTGCGAGGAACACTTCCCCCCAAGCGACCTGTGTTGGCTGAGCGCCAACAGCCCGCCACAACTCCAGATACGCCGGTATTTGAGGCACGCGCATCTTCAGGCCAGAGAATGGATCATCTCCTGTCAGAGGAGCTCTTGCGAATACAATTCGTGATTCAAGCGGAGCAGCGGCAAGAACCCTAATTCGGTCCACCTCCTGGGCTTCAGCAGTAAGTTCACCGAACAGGTCGGAGTCTAGAAATGTTTGCATATGATCCGCATCCCGGAATGCAAAGCCCCAGGAGAGTATCTGGGTGTCCGGCGCATAAGGGGATAGCCATGCCGCAGAATTGCCAAACATCTCGATCGAGCCGGCGGACACCTGATCCATAACCTGAGGAGCTGATCCAAGCTGTTGCCCAGGAATATAATTTATATCGAGACTGCCGCCCGAACGCTCTTCAACCTCTTTGGCGAACCACTCATTCATTCTGTCGATGGGTGAGCCGATCGCATCTGAATTGACCAGCGTGATCGTTTCTGCCTGCACTGGCACCGACAATGCTACAGCCGACACGAACACGCCAGAAATGGCGAGTTTGGATATATTTTTCATCTGAAATCCTCCCTTGACTGCTGAGGCTGTCCATAATATGGATACATCCTCCACACTATGGATGCATGGTCTGAGCGACCTTGTCAAGGAGGGGTTGGTGAATGACAGATAAGGCGAGCGGCGCAGGACTACTGTTTAAGGCTGTCGATGCCATGGAGGAGGTGTCCAGGAGCCCTTCTCCTTTAACAATCCCGGATCTGGCCCACAGGCTAGGCTGGACACGCCCCACGGCTCACCGCATCGTGTCGGCACTTGCCGAGCGGGGCATGCTTCGCATCAGTCAGACCACCAAGACGATCCATCTTGGCGCTCATCTTTTCGAGCTGGCCCATCGTTCATGGACCGATATTGATTTGAGAACGGCAGCAAGAGATCCTCTGGAGCAGCTCCGCATCGAGGCGGGGACGGTCGCCATACTCGCGACTCCCTCCAGTCAGCATTTCGTAATCATCGACCTTGTTGGGGACGCCATTCCCTCAGGCTATCGTATTGGTACGTCATGGCCGTTGATGAGTTCGGCCTTGGGGATGGCCATTATCGCTTTCGATGAAGGCGCGTCGGCAATACACCCTTGGCCCAACGAAGATGGCGGCCTGTCACTGGAAAAGGTGAATGCGGTGCAGCTTACAAATGCGCGCGGGTATGCTGTCGGGGAGGAACTCGGAGGGATTGTCATTGCGGCTCCTGTCTTCGATATTTTTAAGCGACCGATCGCCAGCATCGGCGTAGTGATGAAAGGCGCGCAAATCGAGCAAGCTCACGCGATAGCCCCGCGCATAGTTGATGCAGCTCGCCAGATCATTTCCAATGTCGGATCCAACATCAAAACTACCGACGTAGGCCTCGGCGCCGCTCCTGCCATGGCAGTTGACGTTGATGTTGTCGCCCACACCCAACTCTTGCTGGGCCGCGGTCCTTCCATGATTTCTGAGAAGCTACTTGTTTGCGTCGACACTCTCGGCCCGACAGTTTGGGTAACTGACGTCGACTCGGGCAAATGCAGCGCCTACCGCAACGATAGTCTGCTCGGGGGGACCGTGCCGCTTAAAGGCGGGAAGTTCGGGATTGTTGATCAATCTGGTCTTCGGGTAATTGACGATCCAAAACGCATAGAGGATGTTCAGTCCGTCCCGATTGTACCGCCACACACCCGCTTTAACTCTGCATCGGTCGATCCCCGGGGCCAAGTGTGGGCCACACAGATGGACCTTGATGGCCGGCAGGGAGGTGGAGATCTGGTCAAACTGGACGCCGACAGAGGATATGCGCCACTTGGGTTCAACCTTGCGATGCCGGGGGGGATGGCATGGTGCACGCGTAACCGGGCGCTCTATTTTACCGATTCCGGCCATAAGCGAATATACGTCCTTGACCTAAATGAGAAATACGAGCCGGTCGGAAGCCCTCAAGCATTCTGGGAATATTCCGCATCACAGGACAAGCCCGACGCCATTGCCGTCACTTCGGACGGCGATGTTTGGGTGAGTGTCTGGGACGGATGGCGGATCGACCACTTCAGCTCGTCGCGCAGGCTAGTCACGAGCTACCCTCTGCCTGTTCCACGGGCATCGGGCCTTTGCCACAACGAGCGCGAAGATACGCTTTATGTGACGTCAAGTCTGCTGCGACTCTCATCCGAAACATTGGCCACATCCCCCGCATCCGGAGCCATACTAGCGCTTAGAACATCTGTTTCATAAGTAGTAGGCTGAATTCCTGCGAGTAAACGATCGCTTTTTGCCGACGCCTTGTTGCGAATTGAACGCCGGATTTCCGCGTCCGTAGCCGTGCGGGTCGCTGGGCTCTATCGATAGCGTCACATCACGGTATACCCTGAGGTGACGTAACAACGTCCATCCGTATCGCGTCACTTCTGGGTTGACCGCGACTATTTGTGACACGGTAGCCTCGGGTCAAAAGCCTGAGGTTACACACGAACCACAATGTTCCGGCCTTGTCAGCTTTGCGCCCTCATGCACGAACCCGCTGCGCGGGAGGGACGCGCGTGGTGAGACTTGATGGGTTCGTCTGAGGCTCTGGGCAGCTAGAGGCTGGGGTCCGAACATGGAGTTCCTTTCAACAGGAGGAACTCACCATGACGACCTATCAGGCCAATGCCCCCATCACACCGCTGCGTCAACGCATGCAGCAAGATATGGTGATGCGGGGCCTGGGCGCCCATACGCAGCAGGATTATGTTCGGCACGTCCGGAACTTTGCTGCCTTCCTCGGGCGTCCTCCCGACAGCGCGACCGCCGAAGACATCCGGCATTACCAACTGCATCAGCATGAGACGGGCGTGGGTCCGGCGACGATCAACAGCACGGTTTCCGCGCTGCGCTTTCTGTTCACGGTGACGCTGAACCGGCGAGATCTGTCGCGCACTCTGGTGATCACCCGCAATCCGCGCAAGCTGCCCGACGTTCTGAGCGTGGAGGAAGCCGCACGTCTGCTCGAGGCGGCACCGGGCATCAAGTACAAGGCCGCACTGGGGGTCGCTTATGGCGCGGGCCTGCGTGTCTCGGAGGTCGCGCATCTCAAGATCGACGATATCGACTCGACACGTATGTTGATCCGTGTCGAACAGGGGAAGGGACGCAAGGACCGCAACGCCATGCTCTCGCCGCAACTGCTGGAGCTTTTGCGTCTGTGGTGGCGCGAAGGAAAGCGGCGCGGCGTGATGCTTCCCCATGGCTGGCTGTTTCCAGGGCGTAGCCGTACGGATCCGATCTCGTCACGACAGCTGCATCGCGCGGTGCAGGAAGCAGCCGAAGTGGCGGGAATCCATAAGCGTGTCAGTCCGCACACATTACGGCACAGCTTCGCCACCCATCTTCTCGAAGATGGCACCGATATCCGTGTCATCCAGGTCCTGCTCGGGCACAGCAAGCTCGAGACGACCGCGCTCTACGCCAAGGTATCCACCCGAACGATCCACGCGGTCGCTGGCCCTCTTGATCGACTGAAGGCGCTGATGGAAGGCAAGTCGCCAGACGGCTGAGTGAGTGCGCGCCACCATAGAGGTCGCCGATATCTTCCGAACGGCCGGGCCTGCCTATCGCGCTGCCCATGCCGGACACCTGAGCCTGGACCAGCTCAAGGTCATGTCCGCGATCGAGACCTGCCGCACTGCAGCTCTCGGCGGCCACGTTGAAGCCTGTTCTGACTGCGGGCACCAGCGGATCGCCTATAACTCCTGTCGCAACCGGCACTGTCCCCGGTGCCAGGGCGCCGCAGCGCGTGCCTGGCTCGACGCCCAGCAGGCCAATCTTCTCCCTGTCGGCTACTTCCATGTAGTGTTCACGTTGCCCGCCGCGATCGCCGACATTGCCTTCCACAACAGGGCGCTGGTCTACGATCTGCTGTTCAAGGCAGCATCGCAGACCATGCTGACGATCGCAGCAGATCCCAAACATCTGGGCGCCCGCATCGGCATCACCGCGGTGCTTCACACCTGGGGTTCGGCCATGACCCACCATCCCCACATCCACATGATCGTACCCGGTGGCGGCCTCACACCGGCCGGACAATGGATATCGTCGCGACCGGCCTTCCTGCTGCCGGTGCGGGTGCTCGGCGCATTGTTCAGGCGCCTGTTCCTGACCCGGCTGCTCGAACTCCATGGTGCTGGAAAGCTCGTCTTCTTCGGCAAGCTGGCGGGTCTTGGCGACCGGCGTGTATTCCTGCGCCACCTTGCGCCGGTCCGAAGGAAGCGTTGGGTTGTTTATGCCAAAGCGCCCTTTGCCGGGCCTGAAGCCGTCCTCGCCTATCTCTCGCGCTACACCCACCGCGTGGCGATCTCGAACAGCCGCCTTATTGCCTTCGACCAGACCAGCGTCACCTTCCGCTACAAGAATTACCGCTGCTCGGGCGCCGATCGACAGCAGGTCATGACCATCGCCGCAAACGAGTTCATCCGCCGCTTCCTGCTGCATACGCTGCCGCGCGGGTTTCACCGCATTCGGCACTACGGCCTGCTCGCCGGCAGCGCACGCAAGGCCAACATCGGCTTTGCCCGCGGGCTTCTGAACGCCGCCCCGCCGCCTGATCAAGCCACAGCCGAAGACCCGGCAGACGTTCGCCCACCATGCCCGTGCTGCGGCGGACGCATGATTATCATCGAGATCTTCCAACGCTGGCGCCAGCCCCGCGGACCGCCAAATACGATGGCAACGAACCGGGAGAATGCACCATGACCCGGCATGGCTCGCTCAGCCAAATGGCCTCTTCAAACCAGCGGCGGCCAACGGGATGGCGTGCGCCATGCCGAATGGCGATCGCTCCCAGTCAGACAAGCGCACACCAGAACGCCTCAAAAAGCTCTGCGGTCCAGCCCGCAAGCAGCGTCATCGACCCGATCAGGCCAATAAACGCTCCTAAAGCTGCTCAATCCCTGGCAGCCCCAAAACATAAAACCCCATAGCTCAAAGCATGCCGACCGCGGGTTCCTGCATGAGGGGCTTTCGTACGCCTGACGGCACCCGAAAACCTTCACCATTCCCGCCGTTCAAGCTACAATCGCGATTTCCTAGGAGCTGTCCGTCTGCTTACTCAGTTTAGGCGCCGGCAACGGGGATTGCGGAACAGGGGCTTGGGGTGCGTAGCCGAGTGAAAAAGTACTCGCGGCTGGTTATCCGCTTGGCCGCGAGTTCAATTTGTAGAGCCACTTCACGCCTTGGCGTCGGTCATTGATGCACCAAATCCTGTTTGGCTGGATCCACGAGCACGAGTTCGAAGCACCATTACCAATGCGATCACACACATGATGCCGTCGGCCGCTGGAAAGGCAAACCAAAGCGTGTCCGGCCCGGCCAATGCAGCCATCGCTGTGACTAGCAGCGGCGCAAGCAGGAAAGGCTTGATCAATGTAAGCGCTGCCGTCTGCCCGGGCATGCCCACCGCCTGGAAATACAGGGCCAGGACCAGAATGGGACCGGAAAACAGGTAGAGCGTGAACATGGGGCGGAGGATAACGCCGACCTGCGCCACGACTGCCGGGTCCCCAGCGAATGCGCCTCCAATGCTGGTGTTGGTGGCAAGCAAACAGAGTGCGACGGCAAGGCAATAGAAAAAGACCATCCCCAGCGCAAGTCGCAGGGTTGCGTCAGATCGATGATATAGCCCGGCGCCGAAATTGTTTCCAACGATGGACTGCATCGCGAGACCGATTGCCATTTGCGGAAGGAATGCAAAGCTGACGATACGGGTTACAATTCCATAGGCGGCAATTGTATCGGCATATCCCGCCTCGGCGGTCAGCCTCAGGGCGGTGATGACCGTCGCCGAGACCAGAGCGATGCCGAAAAAGCTCAGACAGAGGGGCGCCCCGAGTTTGATTATTGCTCCCCAACCGGAATACCAGCGGTGCCTGCGAAGTGTGGACAATGACAGCAGAGTTTCGCTGCGCTGCCGCAATCCGATCATTAGCGCCAGCCCGCCCCCTTGCGCGATCACCGTGCCCCATGCCGACCCGGCCACGCCCAGATTGAAGGTGACAATCAGGATATAGTTGAGGACGATATTGGCGATCGTCACGCCGATAGAGAGGAGTCCGATCGTTCCGGCACGTCCTTCAACACGCAGAGCATCCGCATGGAGACCGAGCAGGAACTGCAGCGGCGTCCCCAGCACCAGGATCAGGAGATAGAGATGCGCCATGGCTGTGATGTCGTCTTGTGCACCCGCAAGCTGTCCTACGAGGTGTCGCCCTGCTGCGAGATAGATGGCGATGAAGAGCAGGGAGATGAACATTGCCAACCCGTGCGCGCCGGAAAAAGTGGCACCGCCCGCACCTCTATCGGTGGCTCCCAACTGACGGGCCAGCAGGCTCGCCATACCGCCGCCGACCAGCGTTGAAAGCGCGAAAGTAGTCATCACCACGGGAAAGCCAAGGCTCACCGCTGTGAGGGCCTCAGCACCCACATAGTGCCCGAGAAACGCGGCGTCGAAGAGATTCAGCAACCCACCCATCGACATCACAAGGATCATGGGCACGGCGTTTGATAGAAAAAGCCGCCCGATGGGGACGGTCAGGAAACGATTTTCTGTAGCGGGACCGGAAGGCATCGCTCACTCCTCAATTGGAGCATTTCGCGTATGGTGGGGGCCCGCATTGCCCACCGACGAAATGCATCGAGGGTGAGGTATTCGAATGCTTCAGAGCTTCACCGAGACTTTTGTCTGCAGGCGGCAGGTGCCCGATACCTTGAGGGGCGTATAGGGGCAGCTCCGACAATGTGTCAAGCAACTTGCGGCACATGGGTCAGCGCGGGACCTGTGAGTTCGGTAGCGGGCAAATTCCGCTTTCGATAGCCGCGATCACCCTCGGCAATGACTGCAGCGGCGTCGGGAGCCGCCGATCGGCAAGGCGCCCCATTTCGGTCATTCAACGGATTATTGCATCAACGAGAAAACGGACATGACCTGGATTGTCACCTGATGTGAGAATGCAAAATCAAAAAATCGCAATGGACCAAACTTCAGCATCAGTCACTCCGCAGAAGAGACAAGGCTTCAGGAAAAGAGTGTTGGCGTTCCTCGCCGTGCTATTGGCCCAAGGCGTGCGTACTCGTCATCGGTGAACAAGCGGGAGCGCGTGAGGAACCGCCGCTCGGTGCCATTATCGAGACTGAACATGCCGCCACGACCTGGAATCGCATCGATGATCAACTGGGTATGCTGCCAATATTCGAACTGGCTGGGTGACATGTAGAAGGGAGCGCTGCCGATATCACCCATCTTGACGTCATGGTCGCCGACGATGAATTCGCCTTCAGGATAGCACATCGGCGACGAGCCATCACAACACCCGCCGGACTGATGAAACATAACCGGCCCATGGCGGGCCGTGATGGTGGCGATGAGACTTAAGGCGGCGTCGGTGGCGACGACGCGCGGAACGAGATCAGTCATGGCGGGTTCCTTGCTCGACGATCATTCCAGCGGGAGGTGGCCAGGGAGAGAGTGGGGTTAGGGCTCTTCCCGCCGGAATGATTTCTGGCGCCCGGAGCTCTCCCCGGGCGCCCGCTCAGGGAGGAGCGGCTTAGAAGAAGCCCAGCTTCTTGGGCGAGTAGCTCACCAGCATGTTCTTGGTCTGCTGGTAGTGGTCAAGCATCATGCGGTGGTTTTCGCGTCCGATGCCGCTCTGCTTGTAACCACCAAAGGCGGCATGGGCAGGATAGGCGTGATAGCAATTGGTCCATACGCGCCCCGCCTGGATGCCTCGGCCGAAGCGATAGGCCCGGTTGGCATCACGCGTCCACACGCCGGCGCCCAGGCCATAAAGTGTGTCATTGGCGATCTCGAGGGCTTCGGCATCGGTCTTGAAGGTCGTCACCGAGACCACCGGGCCAAAGATTTCCTCCTGGAAAATGCGCATCTTGTTGTTGCCAGCAAACACCGTCGGCTTGACGTAGTAACCACCCGCCAACTCGCCACCCAGATTGTTGCGCTCGCCGCCAGTCAGCACCGTGGCGCCTTCCTGCCGGCCGATATCGAGATAGGAGAGAATTTTCTCGAGTTGCTCGGACGAGGCCTGGGCCCCGATCATCGTGCTCATCTCGAAGGGAGAACCCTGCTTGATGGCTTCCACCCGCTTGATCGCCCGTTCCATGAAGCGGTCATAGACGCTTTCCTGGATCAGGGCGCGGCTCGGGCAGGTACACACCTCGCCCTGATTGAGCGCGAACATGGCAAAGCCCTCGAGCGCCTTGTCGAAGAAATCATCGTCTTCGGCCAATACGTCGGCAAAGAAGATGTTCGGCGATTTGCCACCCAGTTCCAGCGTCACCGGGATCAGGTTCTGGCTGGCATATTGCATGATCAGCCGGCCCGTCGTGGTCTCGCCGGTAAAGGCGATCTTGGCGATGCGGTTCGAGCTGGCCAGCGGCTTGCCGGCTTCAAGGCCAAAGCCGTTGACGATATTGACCACGCCGGGCGGCAGGATGTCTTCGATCAATTCCATGAGAAAGAGGATTGATGCCGGCGTCTGCTCGGCAGGCTTGAGCACCACGGCATTGCCTGCCGCTAGCGCGGGCGCCAGTTTCCAGACCGCCATCAGGATAGGGAAGTTCCACGGAATGATCTGCCCCACGACGCCGAGGGGCTCGTGGAAATGATAAGCCACCGTGTCATGGTCAAGTTCGGAAATGCCGCCCTCCTGGGCGCGGATGGCACCGGCGAAATAGCGGAAGTGGTCGATCGCCAGCGGAATATCGGCAGCAGTCGTCTCACGAATTGGCTTGCCATTGTCCCAGGTCTCGGCCAGCGCGATCTCGTCGAGATGTTCTTCCATGCGATCGGCAATCTTGTTGAGCATCACCGCGCGCTGCGCCACCGAGGTTTGGCCCCAGCCCGGCGCGGCCTTATGGGCCGCATCCAGCGCCCGCTCGACATCCGCCGCCTTGGAGCGCGCGACTTCGCAAATCACCTGCCCAGTGACTGGCGAGGTGTTCTCGAAGGTCTCGCCGTCGAGCGCGTCCACCCACTGCCCGCCGATATAATTGCCGTATTTCGCCTTGTACGGAGACTTGGTCCGCTGGCCGACGAATTCAGGTTTATTCATGGCATCCTCCCTTGTTCTTGGATGCCACCGTCATTGCAACCGGCGTGCCAGATGATATCAACCTGTTGAAGCTGTTAGGGAATTCTTGTGGCACCAAGCAGGGGTGGACGCGGTGCGAATTCGGATGCAACACTTTGCAACAACCAGACGCGATGGTCGATGCAACACCTGTTGCAAACTGCCACAACTGATAGGGAGAGAGCCATGCAACAGGCGTCCGATGCTGCCTTGGTAGCCGCGCGCGAGCGTTTCTTTTCTGGGCACGATCTACCTGAGGGCCTGGTGCCTGCGCCCATATTGCGGTCCTGGCAGCGCTGCGCACAACAGGGCCTCGATGCCTCGGCGGTCATTCATGCCGAACCGGTCACCGCACCCGAGCTTCGCGCCTTGCATGAGCAGAACGAGACCTTACGCCTCCTCTCGCGCTCTGAACTGGTGTCGCTGCGCACCGAAGCGCGGCTTACCGACAGTGTCGTCATCCTCACCGATGCCAAGGGCCTCGTGCTCGATACCACGGGAAGCCCCGAATTCGCCGGCCGCGCCGCCGAAGTGGCGCTCCGCCCCGGCGTCACCTGGTCCGAAACTGCCACTGGCACCAATGCCATCGGCACGGCTCTCGCCGAACGTCGCGCCATCGAGGTGCATGGGGGAGAACACTTCTTCGAACCACATGGTATCCTGCATTGCGCCGCATCGCCCATTTTCGACCCTTTCGGGAAGCTCGCTGGCGTGCTCGATCTCTCCGGCCATGCCTCGGCTGAGCACACCCATGCCATGGGCCTGGTGCGCCTCGCCGTCGAGCAGATCGAACATCGCTTCTTCGCCCGCGGCTTCGATGACATGACCGTGGTGCGCTTCCACCGTGCCGCTGATCTCCTGGGCACCGCCCGCGAAGGCATTCTGGTCTTTGATGGCGGGCGTTTGATCGCCGGCAATCGTCGCGCGCTCCATCTCGTCGGGCTCGACCGCAAGGCGCAGCGCCAGTCCACCGCCGAGGAAATCTTTGAAACCGCGGCGCTCGCCACACAGCGCGGCGAACTGCGCGCCCGCAATGGCGAGCGCTTCTTTGCCGCCGTGTCCGAGCCGCGCAAGTCGCCGCTGCGCGTCACCGGCACCCTGCCGCGCGTCGCCAAGTCGGGCGAGCCAGCGCCTTTTCTCACTCCCGAAACCCGCGCCGATCTCGCCAAGGCCATCCGCCTGGTCAATGCCGAAATCCCCCTGCTCATCGCTGGGGAAACCGGTGCCGGCAAGGAAGTCTTCGCCCGCTGCCTGCATGGCCTCACCCAGCGCGCCGGCAAGCCCTTTGTCGCCATCAACTGTGCTGCACTGCCCGAGAGCCTGATCGAATCCGAACTCTTCGGCTACCAGCCCGGCGCCTTCACCGGCGCCCGCAAGCAGGGCGCCATTGGCCTGGTGCAACAAGCCGAGGGCGGCATTCTCTTCCTCGATGAAATCGGCGACATGCCGCTCTTGCTGCAGTCGCGCCTCCTGCGCGTCTTGCAGGACAAGGAAGTCGTGCCACTGGGCGGCGGCACCGCGCAGAAGGCTGATTTCGTGCCCGTTTGCGCCACCAATCGCGATCTCAAGGCCATGGTCGAGGCAGGCACCTTCCGCGCCGATCTCTACTACCGCATCGCCCAGTTCACCATCCGCCTGCCGGCCCTGTGTGATTTCCCCGATCGCGCCACTGTCGTCTCGAGCCTCTGGTCCCAGCTCGCGACGGGCCATCCGCCGCTGCCCGCCCCGGTGCTTGCCCGCCTCGCCGCCCAGCCATGGCCAGGCAATTTCCGCGAACTGACCGGGACGCTGCGCGCCCTATCAGCGCTGTGTGAACCAGAACAGCCCATCACTTTGGCCGATCTACCCCAGTTCACCGAACAGGTCACCGCGGCACCTCTGCTGTTCCAGAACGATTTGGGCAGTCTCACCGAAGCCGCAATGCGTCGCGCGGTGGACCAGAATAACGGCAATCTTTCCGCCGCTGCGCGCGCTCTCGGCATCGACCGCTCGACCCTCTACCGACGGCTGGTCTGGAAATAGTTGGAAGAGGCTGATTGAACAGCTGCGTTGGCTCGTGGCTTTGCCAGTATGGGCGCCGCAGTAGACCCGTATTGGCTTTCATTTGACACTCATGAGTGACAACGCGAGGGCCAGCGAATGGCAGTTAATCCACTAGGTCGGCCCGAAAGCCGACAGGCTACAAACGGCCCCGAAACTGCTTAGCAGCGACACGCCACATTTCGGTAGACTGGCTGCGACAAAGGCCGGCCGGTTCATATGACCTGAGGGCATTAGTGTGCACAAATCATCGATCTTGTTCTGATCTCTGTACCTGATAGTCCCGTTCACGTTGAGGCCAGGTGCTCTTGATATACTCGAGCACGGCCCAGATTTCGTCGTCCGTAAGTGCAGCTCCAAAGCCTGGCATGTCGCTTTCGTAATTCCCACCGACGATCGCCGCCACGCCGTCGCGCGTGATGCGAAAGAGTTGCTCATCGCTATGGTGCCAGGTGTGCCCGGTTTCGTCATGGGGTGGAGCCGGCATGCGTCCATTGGGCAGTCGATCTCGCCAGTTCGGCTGACCTTCAAGGGCATTGCCGTGGCAAGCAGCGCAGTGTTCGAGATAGAGTTGACGGCCCTCGGCCACATCATCGGTTTGATGGTCATCGGCAGTGCCGCGCCCACTAAGAATCAGAATTACGACTGTGGTCGTTGCGACCAAGGCGACCACTGTCGCGATGATAATGTTGCGGCCCATAAAAGTTCCTCAATCTTCTGGCGAGGGAAACAGTTGATCGGTGAAGCCTGCCAGCCGGTAGCTGACCAGTCCAATCCATTCATGGGCCGCCAGATCAGTCGTCGCCAGGCCGCTCGACGCAGTTCCTGGCCAATAGGCGCCAGCAGATCCAGTCCGATAGTCGACCGGATAGGGCAAGACCGCCAGTTCCGTGGTCCTGAAACAGGCAACGGCGCGGGGCATGTGACTGGCCGATGTTAACAGGATCCAGGTGCCAGACGCCCGCGCAGCAAGCGCGGCCGCCGTTTCTCGAGCGTTCTCGCAGGTGTTGCGGGACAGCTCTTCCATGGCGAGGCGTTCGGCGGGAACACCAGCATCCATCAGCGCGCGTAGCGCCAGCTCGGACTCGGTGAGGCTGCCATCATTTGAAAGATGTCCGCCGCCGCCTGAAAGAAAGATCTCGGCCTCGGGATAGCGTGCGGCCAGAATACGCGCTTCAACGATACGCTCGCCAGCTTCATTGAGAACGAGTGTATCCCTGTCGTGAGAAATGTGCGTGTCGACAGCACCACCGAGCATGATGATGCCCGCAACGTTTTCGGGCAGTGCTGTCCTGGGGAATCTGTTTTCCAGAACGCTAAGAGCGAACGGGCCGAGGGGTGACCAGGCTGCAAGGGCCAACCCGACTATCGAGGCCATACCGAGTGTTGCGGCGATCGTTCGGAAACTCAATATCCAAAACGCCAGTGCTGCCAGAAGCGCCAGCAGCAGGACGTTGGATGGGGTGACAAAGAAGTCGAGGATTTGTGAAAGGACAAAAAACATCAGGATCTCCCCTTAACGCGCCTCCTAGCACTTGGGTCATCAACAATTGATTGATCCCGATTTCGCTTGACCTTCCCACCACTGGAAGCAGCAAGGTTTGGCGTGCGAGCTTAACCTCGATCAAAGCTCACGTGGAGGAATCCACCTAGCGCAGTGTCTGAGCGAAGGAGGTCTGGAAAAATGAATGAACATCATCATCACCACCAGCATGGCGAAGCCAGTCATGGTGCGACAGACGCTTCGGGGCACGACAAGCATGCGGGGCACTCGGTTTCCATGTTTCGTGACAAGTTCTGGCTCTCGCTGGCTTTGACGATACCGACCGTCATTTGGGAACCAATGATCCAGGAATGGTTCGGCTACACTGCACCCCAGTTTGCGGGATCTGCACTCATCCCCGCCCTTTTTGGAACGATTGTGTTCATCTATGGGGGTTGGGTATTTCTGCGCAGTGCAATCGGCGAGCTCAAGACGCGACTCCCGGGCATGATGACGCTTATTTCCCTCGCGATCTCCGTCGCGTTTATCTACAGCGTTGCGGTCTTATTCGGGTTTGATGGTCATCCATTGTGGTGGGAGCTGGCCACGCTGGTCACCATCATGCTCTTGGGACACTGGATCGAGATGCGCTCGATTTCTCAGGCTCAGGGCGCACTCAATGAACTCGCCAAGTTGTTACCAGACATGGCCGTGCGCGTGATTGAGGGGGACCGGACTGAAGAGGTGGCCGTTTCTGAGCTCAAAGCCGATGATATCGTCCTGGTGCGACCGGGGGCATCGATCCCTGCTGATGGCATCGTCATCTCCGGCAAAAGCTCCGTCAATGAATCTATGATCACGGGCGAATCTGCTCTGGTCGACAAGACGGACGCCTCGGAAGTCCTCGGTGGCACGGTGAACGGGCAAGGTTCCCTTCGCGTGCGCGTGCTTCAAACTGGTCAGGACACAGCTCTGGCGGGTATCATGCGGCTGGTCTCGCAGGCGCAATCCTCGCGGTCGCGCGCCCAGGCGCTTGCCGACCGGGCGGCATTCCTGCTTACCATTGTCGCCATCCTTGCCGGGGCCGCGACCTTTGTTGCCTGGTCACTGCTCGGAGCCGAGATCGACTTTACAGTGACCCGGATGGTCACGGTTCTGGTGATTGCCTGTCCCCACGCCCTCGGGCTGGCGGTACCACTGGTAACGGCGATTTCGACGACCCTTGGTGCCCGAAACGGTTTGCTCATACGCGACCGGCGGGGCCTTGAAGAGGCGCGAAATCTCGACACCGTCGTATTCGACAAGACCGGAACCTTGACGCTTGGGGCCCATCGGGTTGTCGAAATCGTTGCCGCGCAGGGCAAAGACCCGGACGTGGCATTGTCCCTCGCGGCCGCCGTAGAGCGCGATTCCGAGCATCCAATCGCGCAAGCACTGCTCAAAAGCGCCGAGGACAAGGGCATCGGGCTCCCTCCATCGTCTGAATTTCAGGCAGCAGCCGGCAGGGGCGTTGAAGCGCTTGTGGAGGGCCGCCGGTTTGCTGTGGGAGGTCCGGCCCTGCTGGACGAGCGCAATGTGACCCTTGACCAGAACATGGAGAATGCAAGCCGTCGTATTGGTGAGAACGGGCAGGCGGCAATTTACCTCTTGGAAGGCGACCTGATCGTGGCAGTTTTTGCGATCGCTGATCAGGTGCGCCCGGAGTCCAGGGAGGCCGTAGCCAAACTCCAGTCGATGGGTATAGAGGTCGTCATCCTCACCGGGGACTCCGAGGCCGTAGCGCGATCGGTGGGACGAGACCTTGGGATCGATACAGTCTTTTCCGGCGTGTTGCCCGATCAGAAATCGGACAAGATCAAGGAACTGCAGGCCCAGGGCAAGCGCGTCGCCATGGTGGGTGACGGCGTCAATGACGCTCCAGCGCTTGTCACCGCTGACGTCGGTATCGCCATCGGTGCGGGCACAGATGTGGCGGTCGAAGCCGGCGATGTGGTGTTGGTGCGCTCAGACCCCCGAGACATTGCGCGCATCGTTACTCTAAGCCGCGCGACTTATCGCAAGATGATCCAGAACCTGTGGTGGGCCGCCGGATACAATATCGTTGCAATCCCGCTCGCTGCCGGGGTGCTCTATTGGGCCGGTATTGTCCTGGCGCCAGCGGTAGGGGCGGTGTTGATGTCGGCCAGCACGGTGATCGTTGCCATCAACGCCCAATTGCTCAGACGGCTCGATATGGTGCGCTAGTCCTGTCCGAACAATTGTTGCAGCCAAGAAACAGAGTTCTTCCCAAGCCGCTTGCGAAACGGGCGCTGGAAGGAGGGAGGATATCCCGGGATTGTTGGGGACAGCGCGGCGGGCTTTCCGGGGATCGGCAACGCGCGCATTTCGGCAACCCGAGTGGACAAGTCGGCCTGTTATACGCTTTGTGGCCAGAAGCGAAGCGCGACGTTGGCGCCATTCCGCAATATTGGTCCACCCGGCGCTTCCCTCACGGTCTATCAGGCCCTTACTGGCCGGTCGTCCTACCAGAAAGTCCATCGATGATGGGGCATTCAGGCCGTGCGTCGCCGTGGCAATTGTTCACTAGATGGCCCAGCATATCGCGCAGTTCAGTCAATTCCACGATCTTGCGTTCGATTTCACCCAGCTTTTCGGTAGCGATCGCTTTTACGTCCGCGCTTGCGCGTTGGCGATCAGAATAAAGCGAGAGCAGTTGCCGGCACTCCTCGACTGAAAAGCCAAGGCTTCTGGCCCGCTGCACGAAACGGAGGCGGTGCACATCGTCTTTGGAATAGTCGCGATATCCGTTTGCGGCGCGATCGGCCTTCAACAGCCCGATGTCCTCATAATAGCGGATAGTCTTGGCCGGCAGGCCCGACTGGTCGGCGGCAGTTCCAATGTTCATGGCAGTTTCTCCAATGCTGACCCCGCCAATATAAGGGTTCCAGCGACTGGAAGCGCAAGGACTGATTAAGTCAATGGCGAAAGATGACCGCGCGGCACGGACCGCGCGGCCGGGTATTCTTAGTTGGCGTTATCAAACAGCCAGGTCGTCATCTGCTCAATCTCGGCAACCTGCGCTTCGATGATCTCTTCGGCGAGTGCTCGCATCTGCGGATCGTCACCGTGATCGAGCACTACCTGGGCCATGTCGATGGCGCCCTGATGATGAGCGATCATCCCGCACGCGAAGGCCACATCGGCGTCTTCGTTCATCATGCCTTCGTGCATGGCAGGCATGGTGACCATCATCTTGGCCATGTTCTCCTGGACGTGCTCGGGCATGGCCTCGAGGTCCATGTCCATCCCCATCGTGTCCATCATCGCCGAGCCCATATCGTCATCTTGATTGCCGTGCATATTGCCATGGCCCATGGACGAATGATCCATATCGCCCATCCCAGCGGAGGTTGTGCACTGTTCGGGCAATTGGAAGTCGGCCTCCTGCGCGAGAGCGGGGACGGAAAGCGCAGTGGCTGCGAGGGCTGCCATGAAGACTGTATTTGTAAAGTTCATCGGAATTCTCCTGTCAAATCTGGTTTATATTCAATCAGATCAGCAGGATACGTGGAGGAGGAACGGCAACATCGGGCGAGCCGCCGAATACGCCCGCTTCAATGGTGTTGACTGTCGTGTCGCCTGAACCCGAAAACAAGGTGCCATGGTACTCGATCGCCAAGCCGGGATGGCAGTGCGTCATCACGCAGCAATCGACGCCGCAGGGCTGACAGGGGTCTTGGGCGCTGGCCAGCTCGCCAGGGTCGGAATCGCGATGCGCCGCACCGTGCGCCTCCTCGATCCCATTTCCATGCATTTGGGGATGATGCTCGAAGGCGCCCACGCCAACCGGAAGCCATGCCAGAGAGACGGCCAGTGCAAGCAGTGCGCCAATCATCAACTGTGCTGTCCGGCCGCCAAGCTTCAACAAACGACCTCCTTGGCCTGCGTCAGGATCGGAACTCTCATTGAACCGAACAATTCCCTAAAGTATGGCGGTTTCGAGGGCGATGACTCATCCGTTGGGGTTGATTGATAGGACTGAACTGCCAGACCGCAGACCGAACCTGCCGGAAGAAAGGATCGACAATGAGCAAATATTTGCGCTTTGCTGCAATGATCGCAACGTCGACGGTGATCATGTTTGGGCTCATGTATCTCAACACATATGCCTTCGAACACGTCTATTGGAGCGAGACTCGGGCCTATATGGCGCTGGTCATGGGCGCGACGATGGCCATCGTGATGATGGCCTTCATGCTGGGCATGTATGATCGCAAGGGGATCAATGCAGCGATCTTTGCCGTTGCCGTGCTCATATTTGCGGGTTCGCTTTATATGGTGCGCTCGCAGGCCAGTGTGGAACAGGTCGACTGGATGAAAGCGATGATCCCACATCATTCCATTGCTATTCTGACGAGCGAGAGGGCCGAATTGACCGACCCGCGGGTTCGTGCGCTTGCTGACGAAATCATTGACGCCCAGCGTCGGGAGATCGATGAGATGAGAACCCTCATTGCCGAACTCGAACAATGAAACCCCAGGCGTTGGCTATGCCGCTCGCCGCGGTGGATAGCCCACATCGTCGAGTATCGCCACAATGGCGGTCTCATCAGAGTTCGAGGTGACACGCGCCACCTTGGCACCAAGATCGATATCGACCTTGGCTTCAGGATCTACCGATTGGATCGCCTTGGTGACGCTCTTGGCGCAGCCGCCGCACGTCATGTTGTCGATGTGAAATTCCATGTGTCTCTCCTATGAATTGCTTTTTTCGACGATGGGGGTTCCAGCAGGAGGAAGGTCAAGGGAATTCGGCACTGGAGAAATAGTTTCCTGGCAGTATTGACCTTCCATCGACTGGAAGGCGCAGAGAATGGCTCTCAGAGCTTGCCAACAGGAGCGACCAATGACCGCCTATACAAACCTCAGAGCCAGAACTGGACCAGCTACGGCCGCTGGGCCAAAGATCACGCTTCCTGTGGTTGGAATGACATGCGCGTCCTGCGTTGGTCGCGTTGAAAGGGCTTTGGTGGGCGTGCAAGGCGTCTCTGGAGCCAACGTCAATCTTGCGACCGAGCGCGCGGAGATTACACTTAATGAGGCTGTAGACCGTGATGCTCTGGTCAAGGCAATCGAGGATGCAGGCTATGAGGTTCCTGGCCAGAAGCTGGAGCTCGCAGTCGAAGGGATGACCTGCGCTTCTTGTGTCGGTCGCGTGGAAAAGGCGTTGCTTTCGGTTCCCGGGGTGACCAGCGCTTCGGTGAACCTTGCGTCCGAGCGTGCTTCCGTCTCGGGAAGCGCATCTCTCACTGAGGCCGCACTGGTCGCTGCCATTGCTTCAGCCGGTTATCAGGCGCACGCAACAAGCGCCGGTGCGGATGGGGAGGCCCAGGCCGCCCGCAAGCAGCTCGAGCAGTCGGCTCTCGCCCGGCATGTGACAATTGCGGCTTTGCTCACCTTGCCGGTTTTTGTTCTGGAGATGGGCTCGCACCTTATCCCTGCAATCCATGATCTGGTAATGAACACCATCGGTATGCAAGAGAGCTGGTATCTCCAGTTTGCCCTTACGACACTGGTCCTGTTCTGGCCCGGCCTGCGCTTTTACAAGACCGGATTGCCGGCGCTCGCCAAGGGTGCGCCAGACATGAACTCGCTGGTTGCCGTGGGCACGCTCGCCGCCTGGTCCTATTCGGTGGTGGCAACCTTCATGCCGCAGGTTTTGCCCGGTGGGACCGTGAACGTCTATTTCGAGGCGGCCGCCGTGATCGTGACGTTGATCCTGACTGGCCGCTATCTGGAGGCCCGTGCAAAGGGGCGAACATCGGATGCGATCAAGCACCTTGTCGGCCTCCAGCCCAGGACAGCCCGTGTTCAACGCGATGGCAAAAGTGTGGAGCTCTCGCTGGCCGATATCGTCACTGGCGATTTGGTGGACGTCCGGCCGGGCGAACGCGTTGCGGTAGACGGTGAAGTCGTGGAGGGGTCCTCCTTTGTTGACCAATCCATGATTACAGGTGAGCCGGTGCCCGTCGAAAAGACAGCGGGCGACACGATCGTCGGCGGCACGGTCAATCAGACTGGCGCGCTAACGTTCCGTGCGACCGCAGTAGGCGCCGACACCACGCTTGCCCAGATCATCCGCATGGTCGAGGAAGCGCAAGGCTCCAAGCTTCCAATTCAGGCGCTGGTCGATCGGGTGACGCTGTGGTTTGTCCCCGCCGTCATGGCTTTGGCCGCATTGACCTTTGTTGTCTGGGCGATCTTTGGTCCTGATCCGGCGATCACCTTTGCCCTTGTCAATGCCGTAGCCGTGCTCATCATCGCCTGCCCTTGTGCCATGGGGCTGGCAACACCCACATCCATCATGGTTGGAAGCGGACGTGGCGCCGAGATGGGCGTTTTATTCCGCAAGGGCGAGGCGCTCCAGTCATTGATGGGCGCCCGCGTTGTCGCGTTCGACAAAACCGGTACGCTGACCGCGGGCCGACCCGTCCTGACAGACCTTGAAACCGTTGACGGGCTTGCCAGCAACGATGTGTTGGCTCTTCTTGCCGCAGTTGAAGCCCGATCCGAACATCCCATAGCGCGGGCCATTGTCCAGGCGGCTCAAGAACAGCGTCTGGAGATCCCAGATGTCGCCGGTTTCGAGAGCCTTACCGGTTTCGGCATCCGCGCTCTGGCAGACGGGCGTCGCGTCGAGATCGGTGCTGACCGATTCATGGAAAGTCTCGGGCTCGACGTCTCGCCGTTCGCTGCCACTGCAGCCCATCTCGCCGAAGACGGTAAGTCCCCGCTCTATGCCGCCATCGACAGTCAACTTGCAGCAATCATTGCTGTTGCCGATCCGATTAAGCAGACCACACCAGATGCCATCAAAGCCCTTCATGATCTTGGTCTCAAGGTCGCGATGATCACCGGCGACAATCGCCGCACTGCTGAGGCGATCGCCCGGCGACTGAACATCGACCACGTGGTGGCTGAGGTGCTGCCCGATGGCAAGGTCGCTGCCGTAAGAGAGCTGAAACTGGCGCACGGTCGGCTCGCCTTTGTCGGGGACGGGATCAATGACGCGCCCGCACTGGCCGAAGCCGATGTCGGTATCGCCATTGGAACAGGCACCGACATCGCGATCGAGGCCGCCGACGTGGTGCTGATGTCGGGTAGTCTCATGGGCGTCCCCAATGCCATTGCGCTCTCGAAGGCAACGATCCGCAACATCCGTCAGAACTTGTTCTGGGCGTTTGCGTATAACACCGCTCTCATTCCGGTCGCTGCCGGCGTGCTCTATCCCACACTTGGGCTGCTTTTGTCGCCGGTCTTGGCGGCAGGAGCGATGGCGATGTCGAGTGTATTCGTGCTTGGTAACGCGTTGCGGTTGAAACGCTTCCGTGCGCCGACCATTGACGCTGAGCCTTTGAAAGGAAAACCCGCGCGACTCTGAGGGAACTTGTCCCTAATAAAATCTCGGCGCTGGACCGAGTAGTGCGTGCCCAGCGCCACATCTGACGATCGGACGAGACGCGATGGTTTTGCCCGTCGAATGGCGGCATTTAACTGGCATGCCTGGAAAAATCCACAAACGGCTCAGGCTCTGTTGATCGGCTGAAAAGCGAACGTTAGGCAAGGGAGCCTGCGAACGGCGGCAATGGGGTCGTTTACTGAACGGCGGTTTTCTGAGATTCCTGGCTAGAACCGGATAGTCCGGTTTCGGCCCCAAAACTGACATTAGGTGCGTTGGGATAGAATGCGGTAAACTTGCATTCGAGAGCATCCGATTGCCGCAGCAATCTGTGTTGGCGTCGAACCTGCAGCGCTCAACTCAAGTACGCGACCGCGGTCGATGCGTGGCTTTCCGCCTCGGTATGCGCCCGCTGCTTTAGCTCGGATAATACCCTCGCGCTGGCGTTCCTTTATAAACCGTCGTTCCATTTGGGCGACCATTCCCAGGACAGTTAGGATGACATGGCCCATTTCCCCGCGTGTAGAGATATGCGGATCAAGCACCGTGACGAACGCACCACGCTGTTCGCATTCATGGACAATGTTCAAAACATCTCGCGTGTCGCGCCCTAGGCGATCCAAGCGCGTTACGACGACCTCATCGCCGGGCCGCAGGAAGGCGATTATGGTTTCCAGCTCGGCGCGCCCGTTCCTGCTGCCACCGGACGCTTTTTCTGAGCGTACAAGATTGCAACCCTCGCCTTTGAGCTTGGCAAGCTGGATTTCCAAGTCTTGATCGATGCTGCTGACACGGGCATAACCGATGCGGGCCATATGTAACCTCAGGCTTTTGACCCGAGGCTACCCTGTCACAAATAGTCGTCGTCAACCCAGATGTGATGCGACACCGGCAGAGCCTGTTACGTCACTCCAGGGTATACCGTGATGTTACTTAACGCGCGATATCTGCAAAAACGTTGTTGCACCAATCAGCATCGCACGAAAGAAAAAACCACCGGTTGAGTGCCTCAACGGAGTATTCCGAATGTGAGACATTGAACGAAAACCCGTAAACCCGCAAGAAATGTGGGCCAGAGCGGAATTTTCCACTGTCATTTCCCGGGGTGTACTTGATGCCCCTGCCGTCGGGTTGCAGCCCCTGAAGGCATACCAACGCATAGACATGCAGGGGGCTAGTATCGGCTATGAACTTGTTCATCAGCCAAGGCAAGCGGTCCGCGCTGTTGAGCTTCTCAAAACACACAATTTCACTAAGCTCACCGGCGAGCGAGCGGATATCTGTAACTGGGGGGTATTTTTTCTTTGACATGGATGATCTCCAAAATTGGGTGATCATCGCAACCGCGCTCGATCATCACCCAGAGTGGGTTTGATCGGAACACAGCTTCTTGCGCGACTGGGTTAGCGTCCAGCTCTTCACGCATAAAGTGCCAACCGGAACGCCGGTCAACATTGGCCGTTGGCCAGGTGAACCTTCTTGCCAGGCGCTAACGACGGTGTCTGGCGAGATGCGGGGAATTTAACACGCTGTATGGATTTTACAAGCGGTCGGCTGAACGGCTGCTGTGCGCCCCAATTCCGGCCATTCGACTGACACTTGCGATTTCCCGAAAGCCGACATTGTTTATGGCGTAGTCGGGGACCAGCCGATTACTTCGGCGTATATGTTCGAACCCCACCCGGCCCGCCAGCTTCCGCCGATTGCCCTCTATAGCGCGATATTGCCGCCGATCACCGCCGATGGCCGCAACGTCACCAAGTCGAATACGCACCGTCGATGACCGCCGTTTCTGCGCTACAGCCCGACATATCAGCGTCTACAGCGATGATGATTTCGATGGATTGTTCGTGATAGACTGTGTGTCGGCGACGGGCCAAAGGGCGAATGTGATCGGCAGGAATCCCGTCATTAAAAGTGGGAAGAATACTGCTACGAACCTTTTGCGTGTACGCGCCCATGGTGTTGTCGACCGTTATTTAAGAGCGCTTACCTTAGTCCAATGCCTATTTAAGCCAAGTGCCAATTGCTTAAATAAGACTACTCCCGCATAGTGGGTGCATGTCCGAATCAGCATCCAGCCTCCGGCTAGGCCGCTTTGTAGAGACCCCTGTTGCGGGGGAAATCGTGCGCGCCTTTGTGCCGCCTTCGCTGCCGCCCGAGCCGCCGATCGACGTGCTGGCCCTTCTAGAGCGGCTGGGCCTGGCCGAACGCGCGTTGGGTCGTCTGGACGGGATCACGATGTTGCTCCCGCGTCAGGAGCTATTCCTCTACATGTATGTAAGGAAGGAAGCAGTCCTCTCGTCTCAGATTGAAGGAACGCAGTCCACCCTTTCGGACCTGCTCCGCTTCGAAAACGAGGCGCAAGCCGGCCAGCCGATCGACGACATTCGTGAAGTGTCGAACTACGTCGATGCGATGATGTATGGGCTGGAGCGACTGGAAGGCCTGCCGCTGTCACTACGTCTGATCCGCGAGATGCATGAGCGACTGCTGCAAAGCGGGCGTGGCGGCACGAAAAATCCCGGCGAGTTTCGGCGGTCTCAGAACTGGATCGGTGGTTCACGTCCAGGCAATGCATTGTTCGTGCCGCCACCGCCGACCGAAATGGATGCCTGTCTCGATGCGCTTGAGCGTTTCATGCACGAGGAAGGCTCGCGTCTGCCCCCCCTGATCAAGGCCGGGCTGCTGCATGTCCAATTCGAGACCATCCACCCTTTCCTTGACGGTAATGGAAGGATCGGTCGCTTATTGGTGACGCTGTACCTGTGCGTCAACGGCGTGCTGCGCAAGCCGCTGCTCTATTTGAGCCTCTACCTGAAAACTCATCGGTCCGACTATTATCGTCTCCTTCAGGAGGTGCGCGAGCACGGGGCATGGGAAGCCTGGCTCGATTTCTTCCTCACTGGCGTTGCGGATACGGCCAATCAGGCGTTCGAGGCCGCTACCCGGATCGTCGATCTGTTCAAAGAAGATCGCGAACGGATTACGTCGGAGAGCGACCGGGCAGGCTCCGCACTGCGTATCCACGATCTCTTTCAGCAAAACCCGTTCCTGACGGCCACCCAGCTCGTTCAGAAGACGGGCCTCTCGGCCCCCACGGTCAACGCGGCGCTTGCTGATCTGGAGCGATTCGGCATCGTCGAGGAAATCACCGGGCGCAAACGCGGACGCGTGTTCAGTTACCGGCGATATCTCGCCATTTTGAGCGAGGGAACCGATCCGCTCCCCACGACGGCTTAAAAGGGGGAGTCCGTGCCGATAAAAACTATATCCGCCGCACAATTCGCGACCGCCTTCGATCTCAGGCCAAACCTCGTGGCATGGTTTCTCGGTGCTGGTGCATCGGCCGCCTCCGGCATTCCGACTGGCTATGCCATGATCCGCGATTTCAAGGCGCAAATCTTTTGCCGCAAAACAAACCTGTCAAAGCGCGAGATCGATACCGCTGACCCGATCTGGATCGACAGGGTCGATGCCTTTTTCCGCCAAAACTCGCTGTTGCCACCTGACGGTGATCCTACAGAATATGCCAAGGCCTTCGAAGCGGTCTATCCAGAGGCTCGGCATCGCCGACAGTATATAGACGATGCGATCTCCAAGGGCACTCCCTGTTTTGGACATAAGGTGCTTGGCAGTCTTATGGCTGCCGGCAAGGTCGATTGCGTTTTCACGACCAACTTCGACCCGCTCATCGAGGAGTCGGCGCTTTCGGCAAATGGGATTCTGCCGGTAGACGACCAGAACCGCCCGACTGTGGCGGCGATCGATTCTGCCGATCGTGCCATGCGGTGCCTCAATGAATCGGACTGGCCGTTGGTCGCTAAGCTCCACGGTGATTATCAGTCGATCGCGATTAAGAACACGGGATCGGAACTGGAGGAACAGGACGCCCGGATGCGGCATGTGCTGGTGGAAACCGGCAAGCGCTTCGGAATGATCTTCGTCGGCTATAGCGGACGCGACGCTTCGATCATGGAGGCGCTGAACACGATTCTCGATACGCCGTCGCCATTTCCGAACGGAGTGTACTGGCTCACCTCTTCAGCTTCGCGTTTACTGCCCGCAGTGATCGAATTCCTAGAGCGCGCCGGAGCGGCTGGCGTGGACGTGGCCGTCGTTGAGTGCGCGACCTTCGACGAACTGGCTGCCGATATCATCAAGGTAACCGATTTACCCAAGCCGCTTCTTGATCGGGTGATGGAAGGGCGACCTACGCCGCGTCTCGTACCCGTTCAGATTCCAAATGCCAAAGCCCGCGCATTCCCGGTGCTGCGCTATTCGGCAATTCTGCTCCAATCAATGCCGACCGCGGCCAGGCGCATCAGGTTGAGCCAACCGACAACATCGGCAGAGGTGCGCCAGATCTTCAAGGCGAAGGGATGTCGGGCGACGGCAGCCGCTTTGGGGCGTGAGCTAGCGGTGTTCGGGCGTGACCAGGAAATCCTGGATGCCTTGGCTCCGCTTAGCCCATCGCTCGCTGGAACGATCGACCTAGATCCGGTCGCTGATAGCTGGGCGATGGGATTGCTCTACGACACGCTCGTGCGATCTCTCGCCCGACAGCGCCCGCTCAACCCACGCTACAGGCGTTCGGGCCATTCGCTCGTCGTTGCAACACCGCGCGACGGCGATGAACCTGATCGAAAGCGGCGTCAGCAACAAGCCCTATCCCGGCTGCGCGATGCCTACGGCACCAGTCTGTTTGGCACAGTGCCCAAGCTCGGCTTTCCGTTTCAGGAGGGTGTCCAGCTCAAGCTGGAACAGGTCGATGGAAAGTGGTGGTGCGGCTTCGAGCCTTACACGTTCGTCCACTTACCCCGACAAGACACTCCACAAACGGAAGTTGCGGAGGATCTGGTCGCGGAAGAAGCTGCGGCGAAAATGGGCATCCAAGCCGAGCGACGAGGGGATCCTGCTGGTGACTGGCGCCGGGAACGATGGGCTCCGCGCTATAATAGGAATTGGGCCAGCATTATTGGGGCCTGGGCCCAGCTTCTGACTGAGACGGGCGGCACGCTTCGAAGCGCTTTCGGACTCGAAGACGGCACTGGCATTGATGCCGTGTTCAAGGTGTCACCCGTCACAGGGTTTAGCCGACCGTCGCATCACCATACCTACTTCGACAGGAGCAAATGATGGCGAACCCAGCCCTCACCGAGCTGCCGCCATTCACGCTCTTGGATGAGCCGGACCTGTCGTTTTCGCCATCCGACGCCACCCAGGTAGATGTCCATCCATTGCGCGGCCTCCTGAACTTCGGGCCGTATTCGAAAGGATCGTTTAGCGGATACACTCCCCGCATTCGAATCGCGACGGTTGGCCCGGAGAGCGCTTTCCATCGTCGTGGCGACCTGATGAAGCTGTTGCGCAACGTGCATCGGCCTTCCGACCGATCAGAATATATGCCGGAATATCCCGGTTTTGAGCGCTTGTTCCGCGTGTCGCTCGATCCCGCGCCCGCGAGCGCGCACATCAAGTGGCCTGAACACCTCGACAAGTTGCCGGGTGACGGCAACGCGCAGCATCGCCTATACCTTGCAATGGATGCCGCGCTCCGCCGTCTCGACGCCGTCCGCAACGAGTTCGACGTTGTGCTGGTCCATTTTCCCGACAACTGGGACACGACGACACGCGGAAAATTCTTTGACGCACACGACGTGCTGAAAGCTCTGGGCGCCAAGTATAATATTCCGACCCAGGTTCTGAATGATCGCGTCTTCACCTTCAGCTTTAAGGCCTCGCTCGCGTGGCGTCTTTCAACCGCACTGTATGTGAAGGCTGCGGGCACACCATGGAAGCTCGCGCCGCTGAAGGGTGTGCCGGCTGACACCGCCTACATCGGGTTGGCTTATGCCCTGCGTGGTGACCAACAAGATGCGCATTATGTGACGTGCTGCTCGCAGGTCTTCGACATGGACGGCGGCGGCATGCAGTTCGTCGCGTTCGAGGCGCGAGACCCGGTGGCCGACGTGGCCGAAGCCTGCCGAAACCCCTTTCTAAGTCGCGACGACATGCGCGCGGTCCTCGCCCGTAGCCTGGAACTCTATCAGGGGCGCAATGGCGGCAACCTACCAAAACGCATGGTCATTCACAAAACGACCGCGTTCAAGGAAGCTGAAATCGAGGGCGCGTTCGATGCGCTTACCGGCGTAGCGGAAATAGAGTGCGTCGAGGTCAGCTCGGCGTCGTGCTGGCGCGGCGTCTGGCTCATCGAATCGGGAGTAGAGAAGCCGCCGTCAAAACCGTCGGGGTTTCCAGTGCCCCGCGGGACGATGGTGATCCGCACGGGCAATTCTGCCTTGGTATGGGTCGCGGGCAATGCTCCCGAGGTCTCAACCAAAGGCGATTACTATCAGGGCAAGAAGAGCATCCCCCGGCCGCTGCAACTGATCCGTCATGCCGGTAGCGGGCCACTTGAACTCACAGCCCATGAAGCGTTGGCCCTCACCAAGATGGATTGGAATAACGACGCGCTCTACGACCCAGTGCCGGTTTGCATTCGCTATTCGCAGAAACTGGCCCGCACGATAGCGAATGTCCCCGACCTACCTCGGAATGTCTATCCTTATCGGTTGTTCATGTGAGAAGGTTTCTGGAAATTAAAAATGAACCGAAGCGACGGTATTGCTAAGAACTGATTCTGAAATTTAAATTCAATTATACCATCTAAGAGGCGCGCGCATTCTGCATTTCAAATATGGCTTCGAATCTACGCCATATTATTTATCGGCCTTGGGGGAGGCATACTGTGACGGCACCGAGCTATCTGAACTGGCTGGTCGATACTGGAGAGCGTCAAGCAACGGCGTGTGGCCGTGAAATCGAGATATGGGAACTAAATCCGCAAGATGACGCTGAAATCCTTTCAAACTGGGCTCAGCATTTCCGCAACCACTACATCGCCGATGCCGATTTACCGTTCATGGCTGGCGGAACGGGACTCGCCCATCCCGATTATCTAAGGACCATTCTCTTCCCCGATGCGAAGGTGGCACCCGGACCAAGCCTCCGGTCGGGAGACTTTGGCGAGATCGTCGTCGCCGACTTCATCGAATATTTCCTAGGATATTGGTGCCCACGCGAACTGCGCTACCAGGATCGCTGGAACCGAAATGACTCGACAAAGGGTTGCGATGTTATCGGGTTCAAGTTCGCAAACGAGGACAACCCCGGTCCGGCCGACGAGCTTTTTATCTTCGAGTCCAAATCTGGCATGTCTGCGTCCGGCGCGAACCGGCTCCAGGATGCGATCGATGACAGCGTAAAGGATAGACTTCGCGAGGGCATGAGCCTCAATGCCATTAAGCGCCGCTTCTTCGATCGGGGCGAAATGGGCGATGCACGGAAGGTCGAGCGCTTTCAAGACGAGGCCGACCGACCCTTTCGCCGCATCAACGGAGCGGCCGCCATTCTCGACGAGGCCGTCTTCGCCGAGACCGATATGGCGGCGACCAACGGTGCGGTGCATTTTAACCAAGAGAATTTGCGCCTTCTGGTTATCCGCGGACCGTCACTGATGAAGCTCGTGCATACGCTTTACGAGAGGGCAGCCGATGAGGCCTGAGGCGACCGCGCTCGCCATCCTATCCACTGCGCGAGCACGGGCAAAGATGCACGAGTTCCGCGTCGCGCCAGCGGATTTCAATGCGTTGCCGCGCGATCCGTCGCAACTCTTCTCATTGGCGATCGGCATCTTGGGAGACGTTGCGGCCGCCGTTGCAGATACGCTCGAAGGTGCAGGAGTCGCGCCGGATGCGCTTCCTCAACCGCCCGGCTGGGACGAGTTGGATGAGGACCCGCAAGATGTGCTACGCTTCTCCTCAGTTTTCTTCGATGCGTATTTGAACGCGCAGCTCGATGCCGACTTAGACACCGAATTTTCCCTCCTGTGCGCAGCGGCATATTACATCGCCGGGAATGTCGGCAGCGCGACGGTAATCATTCGGCACATGACGGAGCCGGGCCTCGACCTCGCGGGCGGGCTTGGTCATCTCGTCTACAGCATCCTCAAGAACAGCTTCGCTCCCATTGAGGAGCCTCACGCTCATCAAACGGTGACGAGCGAGCTCCTGCAGGCATTGGGCGGCTACTTCAGCTTTGAGGCTGACGCAGGTGGCATTGCTGAGGTTTGCGGCGCACTCCGTGAGTATTTCCATCGATCTGGTTCGCCGCGCGAATTGCTCTATGCCGATATTGCTGGCGCCCTGTGTGCGCTAAAGCTTAGAAATGCGGCACGGACCATTCTGCCAGCAGCATCAGGTCTGGAGCCGGACGTCTGGCGTCAAGCGCTCGCAAAGCCGCATTTTCCGATTGAGCTTTGGCCCGCTCAGCAACGGATCGCGGATGCCGACGTGTTCGCGGGACGCTCCGTGGTCATCCAGATGCCGACGAGTGCGGGCAAGACCCGTGCCACAGAAATCATCATCCGATCGGCCTTTCTATCGGGTCGAGCGCGCCTCGCCGTTATCGTCGCACCCTATCGATCGCTCTGCCACGACATCCGGAGCGACCTAGTTGCCGCCTTTGCCGGCGAGAATGTGCGGCTGGACGAAGCATCGGACGCCTATCAGTTCGACCTCGCGCTCGATGCCCTGTTCGCTGAAGACTCCGTGCTGATCGTCACACCCGAAAAGCTCCTCTATATGTTGCGCAGGGCTCCTGACCTCGCCGAGCGGATAGGCCTGGTGATCTACGACGAAGGGCATCAATTCGACGGGATGACACGCGGCCCGACCTACGAGCTCCTCCTTACCTCGTTGCGCATGTCGCTCCCCGCCGAGACCCAGATCATTCTCATCTCCGCCGTGATTGGCAACGCGCCAGATGTGGCCGCATGGTTGATCGGCGATGCCGATGCGGTTGTCGGTGCCGAGGGTCTGCTACCGACGACCAAAAGCATCGCTTTTGCGAGCTGGCAGGACCAACGCGGGCGACTCGAATACGTGAAGCCGGAGGATCCGGCTGAGCGAGAATATTTCGTGCCTCGCATTATCAGCGACATCGCTCTACCGCTCCGCGGCAGGGAAACTGCCCAGCGTAGATTTCCTGAGAAGACCGGCGGCGACGTCGGTCTGTTCCTGGGGTTGCACGTCGTGCGCAACGGCAGTGTTGCGATCTTCTGCGGCCGAAAAGACAGCGTGACGAAAATCTGTTCGCGTGCTGTCGAGATCGTCGATCGCGGGGTCGCCCTTGAGTGGCCGATTGAAACCTCGGACGCCGCAGAGGTAGAGAAGGTTCGCGCGCTTTGCGAACTTGAGCTAGGAGCTGGCGCGTCGGCCACCCGCTCAGCGGGGCTGGGGATATTCGCTCATCATGCCGACACGCCGCACGGCATCAGGCTCTCGATCGAACATGCTATGAAAGAGGGGCTGGCGAAGTTTGTCATTTGTACCTCGACGCTAGCCCAAGGCGTGAATTTCCCGCTCAAATATTTGATTGTCACATCGACGCGCCAAGGCGGCGAACAGATTTTGGTGCGCGACTTCCACAATCTGATGGGGCGTGCCGGTCGCGCAGGAATGCACACCGAAGGCAGTGTCATCTTCTCGACCCCGTCCATCTATGATCAGCGGCAGCAATTTCGCGGCCGATGGACGTGGGACCGCGCAACCGAACTGCTCAATGCTCGAAACTCTGAACCCTCTCGCAGCTCGATTCTTGCGTTGTTCGATGCGTATCAGCAGCGCCAACCGCCGATCGTCCAAGAGATTCCGCCCGATTGGCTCGACCTCGCTTTCGCCGATACCGCCCGGATAGACGCGGTCGTGGACGCAGCGCTCGCCGCGCAACCTAACATCAGCGAGCGGGAATTCCGCCGGTTCATCGAAGGTCGCGCTCGCGCTGTCCAGAATATCGCCGCCTTCCTCGTTGCCAATATGACCTTTGCCGAGGGAGAGGACGTCGCAGCGCGGATCGGTGAACTTGCCGCTAATACATTGGCTTATCACCTTGCTGACGAGGAGACGCGGGTTCGTCTCGTCGAAGTGTTTCGATCGATCGGGGATTCGATCACGGCCAACACCGATGGCGACCAGCGCGCGCTTATTGGACGGTCGCCCCTACCGCCGGCGGCGGTTGCAGAACTCCAAACTTGGTTGACTGAGAACTTGGAAACCCTGCAGACCGCAGTGCAAGAGAACCGGCTATTCGCCGAAATCTCTCCGTTGGCACTCCGTTTCACCACGTCCCGCGCGATCCAGACGATTAGCGATCAGAATTTAGTTCCGCGCTCTCTTGAGGAGTGGGTGGCAGGCAGATCCTATGCCGTGATCTTTGACATATTGGCTGAGGCAAGAGTCCGGGTCGGGCGTGACCATGTCACCGTCGAAGATGCTGTCGCGCTGTGCGAGAGCGGCTTCGGCTACGATGTTGCGATGATCGTTTCGTCGATAGCGGACCTGACCGAGGGCTTGGACGACTCACTGCACACGGGCGTCAGCCTGCTGCAGAAGCAGATTAAATGCGGCCTGACTGATCGCGCGGCGATTGCGTTTCACGAGGCCGGGTTCGCGGATAGGCATGTAGCGAGCCTTCTCGGTCTCGTCTGGGGAGATGTGGTCGACCGCGGCGGCGTCCGCGCAGCTTGCCAGCAAGAGGAGATTGTACGCGCGGTGCTCGCGCACATTCCGAGCTATTTCGTAAAGGTCGCTGCTGAGCTTGGAGGATGGGCCTAACGCGGGCCATGCCGGGGTAGCTAGACCGGAACGCACATCTAATGGCGGTGATGCAGCTCTATCTTCCCCTCATTCCTATTTTGAAGGGACATAGAGGGCTATAATCGCTATCCCGCATGGGCCGCCGGAGAGATTCGAACCGGTAATTCATGTTTCAAACGCACTGCGGATGTCTGCTTTATCGGCCTTGCTCTCCGGAACCGGACCGACAGTAAACGGCCCCGAACCCGCCAGGCAGCAACGCGCGCCCATGCGGGTCGTTTAGCCCCTTCGGATCAGTGCCTCTAGCTGCCGTAGCCGCAAGGACTGCGAACGCAACCAATCGTAGTAATCTGACGGTCAATGCGGCGCCTAGGGCGGGCCATAGGACACAGGCAAGCCGTATCGACTTGAGGAACTCTCCATGGGGCTAATCGTTGGGGAACTAACAATCATAAAGGAGACCGGCATGGCGATGAACTCGCTCAAAGACATTTACCTCGACCAGCTGCAGGACATCTGGAGCGCCAACACCCAGTCCCTGCCCGTCGTGACCGAACTCGGCCGCGCCGCCCAAGACGAGGAATTGTCCGAGGCGCTGATCGATGGCGGCAACGGTATTGCCGATGGCATCGCCGAAATAGAGAAGCTGTGCAACGACCACGGCATCAAGCCGAACGCGGAGCATTGCAAGGGTATGGAAGGCCTCGTGAAGGAAGCGCGCGCGCATGGCTTGTCCGGCGGGATCACGGACGCTGACGTGCGCGACGCAGCCATCATCCCGCAGTACCAGCGCATGGTACATTACGCTCTTGCAGGTTACGGGACCCTGGCCGCCTTCGCCAACCGCCTCGGTTTGGACGGTGACGCGGCAGTTTTGAAAAAATGCCTCGACCGGACTTATGACGGCGACCGCCGCACGACAGCGATCGCCATGAAGGGCGGGGTCAACAGGGACGCCGCCTCCTGAATTCTGTCCCCAATGAGCAAACTGGGCCGTGCGAGAACTCGCACGGCCCTTTCTATGGCATGGACATTCGTAGAGTGGACTTCTGTGCGATGGCACCGACGTCTCGATCAGCCTGCCAGCCAAGTGTTTTGTCCGTTTTACTGATTGCTATCCGGAAACCTGCCTGTCAGCTTCCGGTTCAGGAACAGCTCGGCCCGAGCCACCAAAGCCAAAAAGGAGAAGCCATCGACTTGACCATCTGACCAAACCCAAATCATATCCACGAGGCGGGGTCAATTCTCGGTGAAAATACCGGGTCAGATCTCAGCGGCAATCAACACCCAGACGACCAAAGTTCTCATGCGCGCTCAAGCGACGCCGACGCCGCAATTTCGCGATCAACCGTACGAAAAGTCAGTGAGCGACAGCTCGACTAAAGCGGAAACGACTTCGGTTGCCCGCCTTCGATGAACGTTTCGAGACCTTCGCGCTCAACAACCCGAGAGAACTCTGCAAACGCATCGGCATCGGACTGAAAGGGTTCGGGCCAAACTGTGGAACTGTTATTTTCATTGACCACTTCGAGGACCCAGTCGCTGTCGTTTTCGAGCCGAAAGATGTGGACGTCGACGGTGTGACCCTCGCACGACACGGTTTGGGACAGGGGCGAGAGAACGACTTTGGGATCACGGGCACCTTCGGGCATCTATGATCTCCCGTTATGGTGACGAACAAAGAAGATTCTAGCAGGCTGAACGTGTGATACAACCCGATCACGCAAAGCTTGATGTGATCTTAACTGCGGTGACGCTTCAGGCGTTGCTGCAGCTTAGGACATAGGTGGCAGGAGAACCGAGAGCTTCCTATCCGACGCGATCAGCCCAGTAGATCGAGTTGGCGCTCTCTAATCACCAAGCGTCTTTACTCCAGCCCCGACATCTCCTAGGGTCGTGCTGGACACAGCGCTCGTCGTTTTCACGTCGAGGGATGTCTTGCTTTTGGCAGCCATTCTCGCCCTGCTTTGGCTGGTGCTTGCGAATATCGTATGACAGTTCTGGGGCCCCATTAGAGGACGGGCAAGCACTAAGACTGCGGCTGGCAATGATGCCCTGGGACAAGAGCGGCGATGTCTTTGATCAGGCGAACCGTGTCCTCGACCAGTCCTAGCGTGTCTACAGGTTTTACATATGTGGGTTTGCCGCGAAAGGAGGGCTCTAAGCCATTCAGGCGTGGCTCGTGACCGGTGTGCACGAAAACGGCGACCCCGCGGTCGTTCAGCGTTTGCACAACAGCCTCACAGTCGCCATCACTCAAGGTGACGTCCGCTATGGCGAGAGCAGGCGTGTGCTCATCGAGCCATTTCTGAGCTTGATCGCCGCGTGCAAAGGTTGAGACCGAGCAAGGAGAGCATTCCTCCAGCGAAGATTTCAGCTCGAGGGCAATGAGAGGCTCATCTTCCAAGACCAGAACGTCGACAACCATGCCTGCGGCCTCCACCAAATAACCAAGGTTTGGTCCGACTATGGGGCAGAAATGCGTCCGGTGCTCTAACAAGTATTTGAAGATACCTGACTGAACACGGTAAAGCGCATTGGGCTTAATCGAAAGGTTCAAGAGTTTTGCGCTTCGATCCGCAAACTCGCAAGAAATCAGGAACAAATCCGGCTAAGAGCGACCAAAGGTTGGTGTGATTAAGTCACTCCCGATTTGCAGCTTTGCGTTCCGCCCAGGTGTTCCCGCCACCCCTCGTCACAATCACCGTGCGCGCGCCATTCAGGTGATTTTTGCGACAACTTCTAGGGCGGGTTTGACCAGTCAGCTTGTGCCATCGCCCTGGGGGAACCGTCGACTGCCTGTGGACTTTCCAGCCAGATCTGGTCAATCCATACCAGCACTGCCAAGGTAGCCGCGAACCCCAGGGTGAGATTTAAAAAGCGTGATTTCCATCCACCGCTCATGGTCAATACCCCGCGTATAAAAGTGGCGATTGGAAGGTCATCGAGCCGCCGAAATCCTCGTTCTCTACGAGGGTTCCGAACTCTCATCTGGCATATCCTGTGCATCCACAGATTCGTCAACCGTGCCTGCCTCAACCATTCCCGGTTCATCGGCAGGTGGCAGTTCGACTTCTGCCAACTGATCGGCGCAAAGATCGCCGGCGCCATCAATGGGGTCTTCACTGTCCCCAAACGTGACCCAGCCTCCGTCTTCAACGTAGTCGTCGCGGGAAAACGAGCTTTCCTCCATGAGAGCCGCCAGGTTGGTGCGGGCATCAGGTGCTGACATGAAGCGGTTTACGCAGACAGTGGCCGCAAGGGACGCACGCGCCTCATTGGCGCTCTCCTGGGCCATTTCCTGCGCGGTGCCGCCCATGACCCATCCACCCCACGCGAACCCAACGACGATGGTGGCCACGGCGGAGCCGATGCACGACCAGAACCATACTGTCTTGGTAGGTTGGTACTCCCGAATGGTATCGCGAAAGTCAGCCAAGATTGCTCTCCCAATTAATTTCGCCAACGCTGAAGGAAACTCTCACACATGTCGAGAGTGACTGATAACAAGTATTCACAATAATACATTGTTGATGCGGGCCCTATTACAATATGACCTTCGATCTCTGTCTTTTTTTATTCAAAAGAACTTTGGTACCACCTTCTCACACTTCGATAAAATATGTGTGATTTCCAACTACACCTTTTGTTTATTCGTTTCCCTTCACGCCAAAGCTGTCTCGTCAGCGCCAGAAGGAGAATGTCGACCGTGTCCTATGGAATTGTGCCGTGATCAAACGCCAATTAGCGATACCAGCCGCCCTGGTAAGCGGCTGTCTGCTGGCTGTCACAGCCGCTTCTGTCGGCCCGTCCGTGCTGGACGCCACCACATCGGGTGCGTCGGCAATCGAGCGGCTCGTTGATGCGAACACCGTTGGACGGGAGACCGGGTTTGCGTTGCCTCGATTCGTATCGCTAGCGTCCGACCGGGCACGGGTGCGGTATGGGCCGGGCTTTCAGTATGACGTGCAATGGGTCTATCTAAAGAGAGGCCTTCCCCTCGAGATCGTCGCTGAGTTTGGTAACTGGCGGGAAGTCCGAGATTTCGAAGGGGCGAAAGGCTGGATCCACCATAGCCTATTGTCAGGCGCGCGTACGGCCATGGTTGGCCCGTGGCTGGACGCGCTGCAGCCCTTGCGAGAAAGCCCGCATCTCAGTGGAGCGGTAATCGCCAGGATGGAGCCGAACCTGATCGTGAGGGTCTCGGCATGTGATCGGATGTGGTGCACGATCCAGACGCTCGATGAGCGATACGTCGGTCACGCCCTGCGATCGATCTTATGGGGTGTATACCCGGCAACGTGAAAGATTCGTCGGGAATGAGCCCCCCCCCCTGCAACATGGGCCAGTTCACGACTCCTCCAGATGTGCTTCGGCTTCGGCCTCGAGGGCGCCAACGCAGGCGGAAATTGAGCCGGAAATCCGCCCGTGCCAGCCTGGAGTGGAGGCCCAGCCCTCGGACTTGACGGCTTGCCATTGCCGATATGTTGACGCGCGTGAAAACGCAATCAGTTTGTCAACTGCGTTGTGGCTGATAAGGAAGTTCTCGACGCACAGATCCCCGATGAGCTCATTGAGAGCGTGCCGGCGCGTGCGTTGCTCCATAGCTGCAGCATCGGCGGCGCTTACCCATGCGCCGGTAGTGAAACTAAGATACATCGGCGCGATAGCGGCGACGAAACAGCTTCCCAGCCAAAGACCCTTGCTTGGCCGGTAGTCCCGGAACTTTCGCCAGACCTGTTGCAGCCGCGTGTTCATCCGGGATCGCCCTCGTGGCTCAACCGCATCTGCTCCCTTGCCCCGAAAGTCAGCACTGTCAGACCTGACTCTACGGGATATGGAGCGCAATCGCGAACTGCGCGCAAGACGGAGCGGGCATGCAGGAAGCCCACGGTTCCGACAGGTTCGTACTCAACGAGGCGAACGTCCCTCAATCGGCCCTGCTCATCGGTGACGGCAATGACATGTGCGACTGCCGCTGCTCGGCGCGCGCGAACTGAGGGTTCATAACACCGAAGAGCATGATTCATCACTGGCAAAGTGGGTTCCAATGACCTTGGTCCGCCGAGGCGCGGGACGAATATGAAAGCGGAAACCGCCCAGACGAGAGCCAGCAATGCAATGCCAACAAGGACGATAGCTTTCATGGCGCCTCCCTCACCCATCATCTTCGTCCAGTTCGGTTCCGGCCAATCACCAATATGTCAGCTAATGGCGTTTCAGTATGTTCGCGATAAGGCCATCGCAAAGCTCATAATGGTGCGCGGCTAGTTCCAAGAGCAATTTAGTACAGATTTTATCCACTTTACCGAATTGTAACGGTGATCGTCCTAGCGTCCCCGGCAGTTGAGCGGGACCGTATACGGGTCGTTAAACCGCCCACGGGGGAATGCTCCCGCTGTGCCTTGTTCCGGCGCCGCGTCCGGCGCGCCGATGGAAGATAGTGTGGAGTTTCCAGGTGCGGATCCAAAAGCGCCATTGCGGCTTTCAATCCATTCTCGCGCGTATCGTGCTGTTGTTGGTTGCGGGATGCGTTGCATCGATGTCTGCTGCCGCTCCTGTCGCGGCCGACGTTCCCAGGGCCTATGCCGGTATCGTGGTCGATGCCAAGACAGGCAGGGTGCTGTATCAGGAAGAGGCCGACGAACTGCGCTATCCTGCCTCGCTGACCAAGGTGATGACGCTGTACATTGTCTTTCAGGAACTCGCGGCCGGTCGCCTCGACCTCGACACCAGGCTGCGCGTGTCAGAGTACGCCGCGAAAGCCGAGCCCATGAAGCTGTGGGTCCAGCCCGGTACAACGATCTCGGTTGAAAGCGCCATCAAGGCGCTGGTGACCCTTTCGGCCAACGATGTCGCGCGTGTCATCGCCGAGAATATTTCAGGCACCGAAAGCCAGTTTGCAGCCCGCATGACCGCAACAGCCCGCGCGCTCGGCATGTCTCGGACGGTATACAAGAACGCCAACGGCCTTCCCAACTCCGGACAGGTCACGACCGCAGCCGATCAGGCCATCCTCGCCCGCGCAGTCTATCTGCACTTCCCCAATCGCTACGAATATTTCCAGACACGCAGCTTCACGTACTACGGAAAGACGTTCGGCAACCATAACCGGCTGCTCGGCAAGAACGGAGTTGACGGGATCAAGACCGGTTACATCAATGCCTCCGGCTACAACCTGATGACTGCCGCGCGCTCCAACAATCGCCACATCGTCGCTATCGGGCTGGGTTTTGACACCGGGGCTGCACGCAATGCGCACGTCGCCGAACTCGTCCGCACCTACATGCCCAGGGCGCGCAGGGGCGATTACTGGCGTGAAGCCATGATCGAACGACCTACCCTTCTGGACTCGGGAAGCGGAATCCACGTCGCAGCGGCTCCGGCTCCGCTCGATGGCTTGCCGCCGGCGCGCCCCGCCCACCTCGTGCCCTCGACCCTGATCGATCTCGGCGCCCCTATTCAGGTCGCCTCCGTGGACCGAACCGCACCCCGGATGCCGCCCGACCCCCAGGAGGTTCCGTTCCAGGTGATTTCGGCCGACGACATTCCGGCCCGCCCGGGCGGAAGTGCCCTCGAACAGGCGACATACGTCGCAACGGGGGTCCCGCCGGGAGAACAGAATGCCTACCCGGACGACGATCCAATCGGCGCCTGGATCGCCGAAACCCTCAAACTCGGCCCGATGACCAACGATGCCGGTCAGATCGTCGCGCCCTCGCCCATTGCCCGTCCCGACGGCCTCACGGTCGATCCGGTGGTCACCAATTCCGCCGATACTGTTGTAGCCAGAGGCTGGATCATCCAGGTTGGTGCCGCCAAAAGTAAGAATGCTGCCCATATGCTTCTGGACCAGGCGTCCGCCAACCACGACCTGCTCGCGGACCTGCGCAGCTACGTCGAAACTATCAACCGCAACGGCCAGACCATATACCGCGCACGCTTCGCCGGCTTTGCCAACCGCAGTCAGGCCAGCGCGACCTGTAATAAACTCGCCCATATGGGTTGTCTGGCAGTGCATGGCGGATAGGTCATCGCCGGATCTGTTTGTTCCCGCACCCGCGAATGGAGCCTTACCAAATGGCACCGCCCCCACAAACAGGCCAAGCCGTTAGCGGCAGGGTCAACAGGTCCGGCGACAGCGGGCCCGCTGTCGATATCCCGCACCTTGAGCATAGCGACTTCGGCGATGTGCAAACCGGCACTATAGGCTACTGAGAGTGCCGCCTGCGGCAACCATCATGCGCCCGCTACTATGGCGTCGAATGCCTCTCTCAACCTCGACGAATACCTTCCTTCATCGCCCGGTGTATGTCTCTCTAGTCAAGAGCGACAAGAACGGGCACTTGCACATCTGGTCGCGGTGGATCGACCAGAGGCGCTGCGCCGCCTTCCAACTGAGTAATTATGCGGAGTGGAATCCGCGGGCAGAAGACTAGGCCTAAAAAACCCGGCATTCCCAATAATTCCGTTGGCATACCGTTAGATGGCGCACCACATGAAGTTGAAATGGGGGTGGATGCTGGATATCGGCTTCCTCCGTTGCCTCGCCAAAACCAGACAGGCCGATTACGAGCCCGAAACCGGCGGGCTGCAAAGAGTGCCCGATTCGGACGCTCGGGTGTCGCCTGCAGACCGGCACCTTCCGGCTGGGCGCATTTTTGGGACTGCTCTTGATGAGAGAAGATGCACACTGATCCGGGGCAGTTCACGTTATGGTCAAAGTCACTCTAACGCTTTGACGCGGTAGTTCTCATGTGGCAGTCCTGCCCAAGGCTCTCGCGAAGGGTCGCCAAAGGCACAAGTGCGCCGGGGAGTGAGAACAATCAAGGCAAAAAGGGCGGCGAACGAGGACGAGGGTTCGAATGGTGAGCCGGCGCTGCGAAATTGGCGTGATCCCTTTGTGGTGACCGCTGCATTCATTGCCATTATTCTTCTCGTCTCATTAGTGTTGTACAATCTCGATGTGCGCCAGTCTGCGACAACCGCCGATGTTAAAACACCTCGATTGACGTCTGCAGACACAATGACTCGGGACGTCTCTGTATGAGGATGGTTTCGATGCATTGGACAAGTGCGTTTATCAGGGCTTCCGCACCGGAAAGCCACTCATAGGCCGCGATCTAGTTGGATGAACGATACCCGGTCGTTCGGATGCAGAGGCTATTCCAGGGAGAGGACGATGACCGATCACAAGGATCATCGGCGATGCCAAATGTCGGCTCTCTCTGCTTCCCTGCTACAACCGGACAGGCAGCTAACGGCCCAGTAGGCGCCGTCGTATTGACCCCCAAGCGCTGAAGGATCCTTTCGGCTCGTAGGCTTTGTGTGGAAGCAAGCTTTGGCCGTTCATTCCGCGTCTGTTTCGCCGCCTCCCAAGAGCTGCGTCGCGATCATCGTTCCGACGGCCTCGTTGGCGGAACTTATAGGATCGTCGGTCAAATGTGCGTATCTTTGAGTGGTGCTGATGTTGGCGTGACCCAGCAGTTTTCCAATTATTGGCAGTGAAGCCCCTTGGGCGACAGCTGCACTGGCAAACGAATGCCGCAAATCGTGCAGACGTACATCGGCTAGGGGTGTGTCCGCTCTGATCTTGGCCCAGATTTTTGATGTGGCGCTGAATGGTCCACTGCCAGTCGTGTCCGGGAACACATAACCCGTCTTGGTTTCGGCCTGAGCTGCCTGCGCTTCGAGAATGGTTCTTGCTGGCGAGTTCAGTCGAACTTTCTTCTGGCCGGTCTTGGAGTCATCCAGCATTAGCATGCCGCGGACGAGATCCACTTCAGACCACTTCAATTGCTGAATTTCGCCCCTCCTTGCGCCGGTGAGGATTAGCAGCCGAATGATGCCTATGGCCTTTTGGTTGACCCCGCTCTCGGCCGCTTCGGTAAGCATCCGGCCGATCAATGTGAACTCTTCGCTAGACAAAAAGCGTTCGTTCTTTTTATCGGGAAACCGTTTCACGCCATGAGCTGGGTTTCGATCTATCAGTTCAAGCTCAATCGCATAGGAGAAAATGCCGCCTAACAGTCCCAAGGTACGCGCAGCCGTACCCTTGCCTCCTTTGACGATGGCTCGGCCTCGCAGCTTTGTGCTGATGTCCGCTTTGGTGGCGCCAGAGGCAATGTCGTTCTGGAACTTCTTGACAATTGCAGGTGTGACTTCGGTCACCTTCAAATGGCCAAGCAGAGGCTTGATGTGCCTTTTGATGCGTCCACGATCTGTGGCAAGCGTACTTGCTTTTTTGGTCCCCGTACCGTGAGCCATATACGTGTCGCAAAGCTCAGCGACTGTTGGGATAGCTTTTGCACGCTGAGTTTCAAGCCTTGGATTTTCGCCCTGAGTTACGCGGGCCGACAAAGTTCGGGCTTCCGTACGAGCGCTCTCCACTGTCCAGGGCGAGCCATGCTTTCCGATAGTTATTCGATAGGTCTTGCCGCTCCGACCTGATGGAAAGCGGTATTGAAATGCATAGGTCCGCACGCCTGCTTTCGAGACCTTTAGTCCGAACCCCTTCACTTCGGAGTCCCAGAACCACTGATCTCGGTCGGTGGGTTGAATGCGGTCCACTAGACTCTTGGTGAGTCGCTCTGTCATAGGGGTGCCCTTTATCCTGTAGTAAGCACCCAGTAAGCACGGAGGAGAGAAAAAGCAATCACTTACGCGCGCGTGAGGGAAGGGCGATCAAGCAAATACCTCTGAAATTGCTTGAGTTTTCGGAGCTGGAGAGATACTGCGTGATTTCCGAGGAAAAGCTCATAGGCATAAAAGTCTGCCTTCACACGGCAGGGGTCACTGGTTCAATCCCAGTTACACCCACCATTCTTTATCTCACGCGCCGTACCGCTCCACGCATGACGCGCTGAAGCCGCGCTATGCGTTTCGCTGGCGCTCCGATGGGGCGCGTGAAACGTCGCGCGGGCCGCAGTCGCGGCCTTCCGCTTCGCGGTGTTCCTCTCACCTGCGCCGTTTTCCCCGATTGGCTACATGGGTTTTTTCAGCCATTTGCCGAGCACGCCCACGATGCCTTCGCGGAACATCAGGACGGCGATGACGAAAATCGTGCCCTGGAGCACGGTGACCCAGGCGCCGAAGCTGGCGAAATAGTTCTGCATGGTCACGATGATGGCGGCGCCCACTAGGGGGCCGAAAACCGTGTGCATGCCGCCCAGCAGCGCCATCAGCACAACCTCGCCCGACATGGACCAGTGAACATCGGTCAGCGAAGCAAGCTGGAAGACGAGCGCCTTGGTGGCGCCTGCCGTGCCGGCCAGGGTCGCTGACAGCACGAATACGGCAAGCTTGTAGCGATTGACGTGATAGCCGAGCGAGCGGGCGCGGGGCTCGTTCTCTCGGATGGCCTTGAGCACCTGCCCAAAGGGCGAGTGGATGATGCGGTAGATAAACAGCAGACCGCCAAAGGCGACGAACAGGACGAAAAAGTAGAATGCCCTGTCGTCGGAAATATCGAAAAGCCCGAACAGCATGTTGCGCGGCACGGCCTGGATGCCGTCCTCGCCGCCGGTGAAGGGCGCCTGCAGGGCGAAGAAATACACCATTTGCGCGAAGGCCAGCGTAATCATGGCAAAATAGATGCCCTGCCGCCGGATGGCGAGAAGGCCGATCACCAGCCCCAGAAATGCCGCTGCACCGGCACCCATAAGAACGGACACTTCCGGGGTGAAGCCCCAGGCCTTGGCGGCGTGCGCCGAGACGTAGGCTGCGCCACCGAAATAGGCGGCATGGCCGAACGAAAGCAGGCCGCCATAGCCGAGCAGGAGATTGAAGGCGCAGGCAAAGAGCGCAAAGCACAGCACCTTCATCAGAAAGACCGGGTAGAGAAAGAGCGGCGCAACCAGAAGGAACACCAGAAGGCCGGCAAAGATCATGATGTGGTGGCGTGGGATGCCCATATCGTGGGCCGGCGTGCGCGTTGTCTGGTCGGCCAAAGTCTGATCGCTCATTTATACGGTCCTTCCGAACAGACCAGCGGGTTTGACCAAAAGCACGATGGCCATGATGACGAATATGACGACGGCGGAACCCTCGGGGTAAAACACCCGGGTGAGCCCCTCGACGATCCCCAGCCCGAACCCGGTGAGGATGGCTCCAAGGATCGAGCCCATGCCGCCGATCACCACAACGGCAAACACAACGATAATCAAATCGGCTCCCATATTGGGATTGACCGAATAAATGGGCGCGGCAAGAACGCCCGCCAGGGCGGCCAGCCCCACGCCGAACCCGTAGGTCAGCGTGATGAGGCGCGGCACGTTAATGCCGAAGGCGCCAACCATCGTGGGGTTTTCGGTCGCGGCGCGCAGATAGGCGCCCAGGGGGGTCTTTTCGATCAGGAACCAGGTGCCAAAGCACACAACGACTGAAGCAACGACCACCCAGGCGCGGTAATTGGGCAGGAACATGAAGCCGAGATTGGTGCCGCCCTGCAATTGGGAGGGAATTGTGTAAGCGAGGCCCGACACGCCATACTGGTTGCGGAACAAGCCCTGAATGATCAGCGCAAGGCCGAAGGTCAGGAGCAGGCCGTAGAGATGGTCGAGATGGTATAGCCTCGAGATCATCAACCGCTCGATGACGATGCCGGTCGCGCCCACGATGACCGGGACGAGCAGCAGGGCCCACCAATAGGGAATCCCCACATAGGTGAGCAGCATCCAGGCGACGAACGCCCCCATCATGTATTGGGCGCCGTGGGTGAAATTGATGATGTTGAGCAGACCGAAGATGACCGCCAGCCCCAGGCTGAGCAGGGCATAAAACGATCCGTTGATCAGCCCGAGCAGCAATTGCCCGAACAGGGCGGCAGCCGGAATGCCGAAGATCTCGAACATGGGCGTCTAGCTTTCAAAGGCTTGAAGTGAGGGACGCGCCGGGGAGGAAACCGGCGCATCCCGATTTGTGTCAACGGCCGATTTTACTCGACCAGTTCGCACCCGCCCTGATCGAGCGGACGGAAGGCGTTTGCTGCCGGAATTGTATAGCCGAGCTCGTAATAGTCCCAGGGACCTTCCGACTGGTCGGGCGATTTGACCCGGAACAGGTACATGTCGTGGATCTTGCGGCCGTCGGCGCGGACTTCACCCTGGCCGAACAGCGGATCGGATGTCGGCATGGCCTTCATCGCATCCATGACAGGACCGGCTTCGACGCTCTGGGTTTCCTCGATGGCCTTGAGATAGTGCAGCACGCCCGCATAGACGCCGGCATGGACCATTGTGGGCATGTCGCCATCATTTTGCTCGGCGAAACGCTGCGACCACTCGCGGGTGCCGTCGTTAAGGTCCCAATAAAAGCTCTCGGTGAGCACGAGGCCCTGAGCGGTTTCGAGACCGAGCGCGTGCACGTCGGTGATGAACATCAGGAGCGCCGCCAACGACTGGCCGGACTGGGTGATGCCGAATTCGGAGGCCTGCTTGATGGCGTTGATCGTGTCACCGCCCGCATTGGCAAGGCCGATCACCTTGGCACCCGAGGATTGGGCCTGCAGCAGATAGGAGGAGAAATCCTGGCCGGGGAAGGGGTGACGCACTGTGCCCAGCACTTCGCCGCCGGCTGCTTCGACCACCGCGGCGGTGTCGGTTTCAAGCGCGTGGCCGAAGGCATAGTCGGCGGTGAGGAAGAACCAGCTATCGGCGCCGGTTTCCACCATCGCCGAGCCGGTGCCGTTGGCCAGGGCCCAGGTGTCATAGGTCCAGTGGATGGTGTTGGGCGAGCATTGCGGGCCCGTCAGGTCTGCGGAACCCGCGCCGGAGTTGATAAAGATCCGGTCTTTTTCGCGGGTGATTTCATTGACGGCGAGGGCCGCCGAGGAGGTGGGCACGTCGAAAATGGCGTGGACGCCCTCTTCGTCGTACCACTGGCGGGCGATGGTCGATGCCACGTCCGGCTTGTTCTGATGGTCGGCCGAGATGATCTCGACGTTGATGCCCTTGTCGGCGGCCATGAAGTCCTCGACGGCCATCTGGGCTGCGATCACCGAGCCTTCGCCGGACAGATCGGCATAGATGCCCGAGCGATCGTTGAGGACGCCGATCTTGACGTCGATCGCGTAGGCCGAGCCGGCCATGGCGGTTGCCATGGCGAGGGCCAGGATTGGGGTTGAGATTTTCACGTTGCTATCCTCCCTTGGTGAAACGTGACCGGACGCTTGTTTCAAAGCGCACCGGGGTGGTGTCACACGCCCAGATAGGCGTGCAGTTTTTCGGTGTTGGCGTCGAGTTCGGCGTTGGGGATCATGTCGATCACCCGTCCCTGCTCGACGACGTAGTGGCGGTCGGCCACCGAGGCTGCGAAGTGAAAGTTCTGCTCCACCAGAACGATCGTGTAGCCTTCCGATTTGAGCCGCGAGATGGTGCGGCCAATCTGCTGGACGATGACCGGGGCCAGGCCTTCGGTCGGTTCGTCGAGCAGCAACATCTTGGCGCCGGTGCGCAGGATGCGGCCGATGGCCAGCATCTGCTGCTCGCCGCCCGAGAGCTTGGTGCCCTGGCTGTTGAGGCGCTCCTTGAGATTGGGGAACATTTCGAAAATCGTATCGAGCGCCATGCCGCCGGGTTTGACGACGGGCGGCAGCATCAGGTTTTCCTCGACTGAGAGCGAGGAAAATATGGCCCGCTCCTCGGGGCAAAGCGCGATGCCGGTCTTGGCGATTGTGCGCGAGGGCGCGGCGATCAGTTCGCGGCCTTCAAACTGCACCGAGCCCTTGCGTTTGGCGAGAATGCCCATGATGGCCTTGAGCGTGGTGGTTTTGCCCGCGCCGTTGCGGCCCAGAAGCGTCACGACCTCGCCGGGCGCCACGTCGAATTCGATGCCATGCAGGACATGACTTTCGCCATACCAGCCTTCGAGGTCGCGGACTGCCAGAAGTGGGGCGGTGACGGCGAGGGGTTGGGCGCTACTCATGGCCAACTCCGATATAGGCCTCGACGACCCGGGGGTCTTTCGAGACGGTTTCATAGGGGCCTTCGGCCAGCACCTGCCCGCGCGCCAGAACCGTTATGGTGTCGGAAAGATCGGCGACGACCGAGAGGTTGTGCTCGACCATCAGGGTGGTGCGGTTGGTGGAAATGCGCTTGATCAAAGCCGAGATGCGTTCGACGTCCTCCTGGGCCATGCCGGCCATGGGCTCGTCGAGCAGCAGCATTTGGGGTTCAAGCGCCAGAGTGGTTGCGATCTCGAGCGCCCGCTTGCGTCCATATGACAGCTCGTCGGCTGTCTCATCGGCAAAGCCGCTCAAGCCGACTTCATCGACCCTGTGGCGGGCCTCCTCGTCGAACTGCCTGAGGACGGTCTGGCTGCGCCAGAAATCGAAACTGTCGCCGCGCCGGCGCTGCAGGGCGACGCGGACGTTTTCAAGCACTGTCAGTTTGGGAAACACCGCCGAAATCTGAAACGAGCGCACCATGCCCATCCGCGCGATGTCGGAGGACTGCATTGTGGTGATGTCCTTGCCGTCGAAGGTGATGGTCCCGGCGGTGGGCTGGAGGAATTTGGTCAGAAGATTGAAGCAGGTGGTCTTGCCGGCGCCATTGGGCCCGATCAGCGCATGGATCGACCCGCGCCTGACACTGAGGTCGACGTCTTTGACGGCGAAAAAGCCGGCAAACTGCTTGGTCATGCCCCTGGCGGCGAGGATGATGTCGGGTTCGCTCATTTTGCCGTCCACCCTCCATCGATCGAAATTGCAGCGCCGGTGATCGAGCGGGCAAGGTCTGCGCTGAGGTACAGCGCCAGTTCGGCGATTTCCTCGGGCTGGACGAATTGCCGTGTGGGCTGAGGCGCGAGCATGATTTTGCGCACCACATCGCTCTCGCTCATCTTGTGGACCTGCGCCTGATCGGCGACCTGCGTTGCAACCAAGGGTGTCCAGACATAGCCCGGACAGATGGCGTTTACAGTAACGCCGCATTCGGCCGCCTCAAGCGCGACGGTTTTGGTCAGCCCCACGACTGCGTGCTTGGTGGCGACATAGGCCGATTTATAGGGCGAGGCGCGCAGGCCGTGCGCCGAAGCGATATTGATGATCCTGCCCCAGCCATTAGCCTTCATGGTTGGCAGGGCGGCGCGGATCGTGTGAAACGCGCTGTCGAGGCTGATGGCGATGACGCGATCCCACTCGTCGGGCGGAAAATCCTCAATGGCGGCAATGCGCTGTATACCTGCATTGTTGACCAAGATGTCGATGCGCCCGAAGCGTTCGATCACCCGGTTGGCCAGGGCGTGGCTCTGCGCGTTGTCGGCCAGATCGGCATGTTCGTAGTGCGGGGGGATGGCAGCATGGGCGCCGAGCGCGGACATGATCGCGCGCGCTGCATCTTCAGTTTCGAGGCCGTGAACCACGACCTGGCACCCTGCCTCGACAAAGCGCCGGGCGATGGCGTGCCCAATTCCGCTGGTCGCGCCGGTAACCAGCACGATCTTTCCCGCAACGCCGACTGTCACGCTGTCTCCACCCTTGTTTTATTCCAGCGCGTTTCCGCGCTGGGTCTTTGTTTTGTCGCGCTTCCGAACCGGATAAGTGGTGCCCACTTCTCCTGGAAGCACTCCAGCGCATTTTTGCGCTTGTTGGGGACAGTGTTTCAAGATGCGTGCCAAGTCTGCTGCACGAGCCGAAAGCCGCTGATTCCGGCGCTTTCTTTCGGGGTCAACGTTATTCGCTCGGACTTTATGTCCGGAAATCCGGACGGATGTTTCCGAAAAAACGGACAGATCAGTTGCTCAGATCGTAGCGCTTGAGCTTTTCGTAGAACTGGCTGCGGGAGACGCCGAGCAATTGGGCGGCCCGCGTCCTGCTGCCATCGGCCCGGCGCAGGGCATCTAGGATGGCTTCGCGCTCGGCCCGGGCACGGGCGTGGGCAAGATCGTCGAGCCCGGTTTCGCTCGCGGACCCGAGCAGCCGGGGCTTGCGGCGCGGCATGGCCTTTGTAATCACGGTTTCGTCCAGCACTTCACCCGGGGCGATTGCCGCGGCGCGCTCGAGCACGTTGCGCAATTCACGCACATTGCCGGGCCAATCGTAGCGCGAGAGCAGGGCGATGGCTTCGGGCTCAATGATCCAGCCGCGCATGTCCTGGGCGCGCGGGATGTCCTCGAGCAGCCGTTCGCAGATCATGGCGATATCGCCGATCCTGTCGCGCAGCGGCGGCACGTTTATGGTCAGGACCGCGATGCGGTAATAGAGATCGGCCCGGAAGGTTCTGGCTTCCATCAGGGTTTCGAGATCCTGGGAGGTGGCGGCAATGATGCGCACGTCGATCTTTTTGAGCGCGTTGGAGCCGAGCGCCTCGATTTCGCCTTCCTGGAGCACGCGCAGGAATTTGGCCTGGATGGAGAGCGGCATATCGCCGATTTCATCGAGAAACAGGGTGCCGCCATGGGCGAGTTCGAATTTTCCGGGGCGGGGCTTTTTGTCGGCGCCGGTGTAGGCGCCGGGCGATACGCCGAAAAATTCCGCCTCCAGCAGGGCTTCGGGAATGGCGGCCATATTGACGGCGACGAAGGGCCCCTCGGCGCGGTCTGAAGCCTGATGGATGGCGTGGGCCAGCAATTCCTTGCCGGTGCCGGTCTCTCCGAGAATAAGGGCCGGACCGTCGCGCAGGGCGAAGCGGCGGATCTGGGATTTAAGCTCGGTCACCACCTCGCTTACGCCCACGAAATTGGACAGTGAATATTTGGTCTGGCGCTCGCGGCTCAAGGCGGCCTGGGCGCGCGAGAGCTGTTTTTGCAGCGTTTCGACCTTTTTGAGGATCGGCTGGAGGTAATCGACGTTGTCGTAGAACACAAAGCCGATAGCGCCCTGCACGCTTCCCTCCTCGTCCTTGAGCGGTATGCGGCAGACGACAAGCTGGCGGTCGCCGATCTTCATGATGTCGAGGAGGTTGGGGCGTCCGGTTTCAACGACCTTGCGCAGCTGGGAGTTGGGCAGGATGTCTTCGACCGGCAATCCGAGCGGCTCGAAATCGTCGGCCATTTTCAAGAGCCGGCGGTAGCGGCCATCGAGCCAGGTGATATGGGCCTGACTGTCCACCATGATGGCGCCTTCGAAATATTCGCGCAAAAGGTTGAAAGCACCCATCGCCTCTTTGACGAGCGCGGGCGGTGTCATGCCGACTGGATCACGATGGGCCATTGGGTCCTCCCTTGTCGCGAGCCTATGCGCGCAGGCGCGCGCCCGCAACTGTGGTGCCGCTCCGAGTCCTTTGTTGGTCGCGCGATCGAACCGGAAAAGTCTGCAACTTGTCCTGATCGCACTCTAGGTTTCCGCGCGTCCCGTAGCATCACGGTCGCGTTCGTAATGATTTGTGAGCGGGAATGGGGGCAGCCATGACTCGCGGCGGATCGTCCAGCTTTCGTATGTCGGCACCAACTGGTCGGGGGCATCAAGGCTCCCAAGATGGATTTCGATTTCGTCATCGGTGCGGGCAAAGACCGACGCGCCGCAGCGGGGACAGAAAAACCGCCCGGCATAGTCGCGGGTTTCGCCTTTTATCGTCACCGCATCCTCGGGGAATACCGCGGCGGCGTAAAAAAGCGCGCCGTGATGCTTGCGGCAATCGAGACAGTGGCAAATGCCGACCCGGTAGGGCTGTCCCGACGCCACGATCCTGACATCGCCGCACAGGCAACCGCCGCTGAAGCTGGCCATGTTGCGTCTCCTTTCGATGGGGCAGGGGAGCGTTTCAGGGTTTCGGTGGCGCGGGAGCGTATCGGCTGGCGAGCAGGGCCAGAACGGCGCCGGCGGTGAGGGCGGCAATGATGTGGGGCGCGTAGGCGCCCAGGGCATCGGCCATTTCGGCGAGGGGATTGTCCATCCCGAGCCGCGCCGCCACCCAGCCGATTGCCGCCAATAGCGCGGTCAGACCGCCAGCGACGCGAACGGGCGTATAGAACCCCGATCGGGCCAGCATGAGCAGCGCGGGCATGGCGGCCAGCACTATGGCAAGCTGGACCAGCTCGATGCCCAGATTGAACCCCAGCAGGCTCAGGATCAATTGGGGTGTCGAAAGATCGAGTTCGGCCAGGGTGAACGAGAACGCCATGCCGTGAATCAGCCCGAACGCGCCGGCAATATAGGCCTCCCTGCCGGCAAAGAGCGGACGCAGGGCATGGACGGCCCCGATCATTATGGTGAGCGCGATCAGCACTTCGATGGGCTGCTGAGGCAGTTCGAGCCGCAAAAGTCCGGCCAGGACCAGCGTGGCCGAATGCCCGATGGTAAAGGCGGTTACGATCCGTACGATCTTCCAGAGACTGGCTTGGCTGCCCGCATAGCCGCGCCATGCGCCGGACGTGGCCAGAAGCGGCGCGGGGAGCAGCAGGACGAGGAGGAACAACAGATGGTCGGTTCCGGCCGCAATGTGGGTCATGCCAAGCTGCATCATGTGCACAAAGCCGGTCAAATAAGAGCCCGCGGAGAGGTCCAGCGACAGCGGCGCTATGGTGCCATCGACGGGGTTGACCTGGATGACGCCGATTTGCGTGCTCTCGCCGGGTTCGACCTGGCCGTTCATCCAATCCTGGCGCACCGAAACCAGAATGGCATGGGTGACGACCTGGTGAATGACCGCGTCATAGTCCAGAACGAACGCGGTGGTCGTGATGCCGGGGGGCGGGGTGAGCACCAGTTCGGCCCCGAGCTCGGCATAGAGCCCGGCGTCGGTCCGGGCTTGCTCCACCGAAATGTCACCAACAAAAACCGTCCATGCGGTGCCATCTTCGGCCAGCGCCGCCGTGTGAGTCAGAAGATAATCGGCGATTTCGGGCTCATGGCCGGCGACGAATGCTGAGGGGTCCGCCCCGAAGTCAAAGCCTGTGGCCAGACCGAAATCGGTGATGGGGATATGAATTTGCGCTTCGACCCGGTCATGGAAAACGTCGAGAAGCAGAAGCGAATTGGGCATGGGATGGGCAAAGGTGGCGGCGGGGGCGGCGAACACCGCCAGCACCGCAACCACCAGCTTCCATGCGAGCGATTTCATGCACCGGATCCGGCAAAATCATAGACCGCGCCGTAATCGGCTTCATGATCGCGCCAGATGGTGTGGTAGTGAATCTGATCGCCAAAAACGACGCCGTTCTGGCAGACAAATTCGATCCAGACCCCCGGCCCGTCGATCCGCACGTAATCGCCGTGACCGGTGAGGCTCGTATCGCCCGAATACCCGATATAGGTCTCGTCCAGCTGCTCGGCATACTGGGCCATGATCGCCTCGGTGGTCTCGGTCGTCGTATCGCCGACCCATTCGCGGATCGCGGCCAGAACCTGCTCTTTCTGGGCGTCGTCGAGCCGGCTGACGGCCAGCCCCAGTTTGGTCTCGGGGAACTGCCCATCCTTGCCAGGGCCAAGCAGGACGTCGGAGAAACTCGATTCGAGTCTCGCCGCTTCAAGCTGCTCGTCGGACAAGGATGCGAGCATATCGACCATGGCGTCGCGGTCGTCGTCGAGCGGCGCATAGGTCACCCCGTCCTTTATCCAGACTTTGGGTTCCACGCCGATGAAATTGGGGGTTGCGCTGACCTCGCTGCCGCCGGAAAAGGTTCTCAGGACCGCCAAATGGTGGCCGCCGAATTGCAATTGCCAGGGATCGGCGGTGCCGGGCTCGCCGAGAAAGGCGATCAGGTAGGTGCCGCTCGAATAGCTCAGGGCGGGGCCGCCTCCGCCCATGCCGTCGGGCGGGGCCATGGCGCCATCGGCGGGCATCTCCATGCCCTCGGGTGGCTCGCCGCCCGGTGCGCCGCCACCGCTGGCCTGGGAAGCTGTCAGGATGTCGTCGGCCATCATGATCTGGGTGATCTCGTCAAAGCCGTCGCCGGGGCTGTCGCTGCTGGCCGCCATCAACACCGCCATCGCCGCCTGGCGCTGGGTATCGTCGAGATCGGACATCAAAATGCCGACGCGGCAGTCGGCGCCGCAGGGCAGATTGGACCACGCCGTCGAATTCTCCTCGGTCAGCGCAAGAACCACCTGCGCCCGCTGATCGTCGCTCAATGTGTCGAGAAAGGCCTGGGCCGTGCACGCGACAAGCGCCGCGACGCCCGTTTGTTCGGCGCAGCTCTCGGGAATGGCAGCATCCTGGCCGGGTTGATCGATGCCGGTAATTTGGACCGCCCCGTCATCGAGAAGTTCCGCGGTGGCAGCGGTCTCCAACGTCTGCGCATGGCCGGGGCCTATGAGCATTGCACTCGCGGCGAGCAATCCCGCCATCAATCGGATTGTGTGACTGCACTTCATTGCACCCTCCGTTTGCCGGCGCTCTCAGCCTCGCAGAGTTCCGCTTTCGCTGGCGCTGCCCCCTAACGGTGCGCCAGCTTGGCGCGCAAGACAAGCTTTCAGTTGTGACAATCTGGCAATGTTTGCGGCGCTCCAGAGGTCATGTTCTTGCCTTCAGAGCGAAATGGTCAGCCCGCCATCGACATAGAGCGTGTGGCCATTGACGAAGCTGGCGGCGTCGGAGGCTAGGAAGATGGCGGCGCCTTTGAGCTCGTCGAGATCGCCCCAGCGGCCGGCGGGGGTTCGGGCTTCGAGCCAGGCCGTAAATTTTTCGTCTTCGATGAGGGCTTTGTTGAGCGGGGTCCTGAAATAGCCCGGGGCGATGGCGTTGACCTGAAGACCCTTTGCGGCCCAGTCGGTGGCCATGCCGCGGGTGAGGTTGCGCACTGCGCCCTTGGCGGCAGTGTAGGGGGCGACCGAAAAGCGGGCCAGTTCGGAGGTGGCCGAGGCGATGTTGACGATCTTGCCATGACCGCGCCCGAGCATGAAGCGCGCAACGGCCTGGGCGACGTAAAAGACCGACGTGACGTTGGTTTTCATCAAGGCGTCCCACTGGTCATGGGGAAAGTCTTCGAGCGGGGCGCGGTGCTGCATGCCGGCATTGTTGATGAGGATGTCGATGGGGCTGATATCGGCTTCGATTTTGGCAATGGCGGCTTGAACGGCGTCGGGGTCCGTGACGTCGAAAGGGGCTGCGTGGGCGTCGTGACCCTCGGTTTTGAGGGCAGCGGCGGCGGCGGCCAGTTTGTCCGGGCTGCGGCCGTTGAGGACTATGCGGGCGCCGTGAGAGGCGAGGCCCTCGGCAAGAGCGTAGCCGATACCTTGTGAGGAGCCGGTGACGAGGGCGGTTTTTCCTGTGAGATCGAAGAGGTTGGTCATGGGGGCTCCGGTGCAGGGTAGATGAAGTAGGAAGGCCCCCTCACCCGTCGCTTCGCGCCGACCTCTCCCCTAGGGAGAGGTGGTCTCGGTGCTGGCGGCTTTTCTTCACCTCTCCCTTGGGGGAGAGGTCGGATGGCGTAGCCGGCGGGTGAGAGGCCTGACCCTAGTGGTTGTCGCGCGGTAGGCCCTTGGATTGGGCGATGCGCTGGTAATTGACGGCGGGTTTGAGGACGGCGCCGTCGCCGAGCTGGTCGACCAGTCCGCGCTGGATTTCCTGCCAGGGGGTCTGGTGGTTGGGGAAGGGGTAGCCGCCCTTGGCGTCGAGTTCAGCGCGGCGGCGGGCCAGTTCGTCATCGCTGACCAGCATGTCGGCGATGCCCAATTTAAGATCGATGCGCACGCGGTCTCCGGTGCGGATCAAGGCCAGGCCGCCGCCGGCCGCGGCTTCGGGGGAGGCGTTGAGGATCGAGGGAGAGCCGGACGTTCCCGACTGACGGCCATCGCCGATGCAGGGAAGGGCGTGGATGCCGCGTTTGATGAGGTAGGCGGGCGGGCGCATGTTGACGACTTCGGCGGCGCCCGGATAGCCGATGGGGCCGGCGCCGCGCATGAAGAGCAGGGTGAATTCGTCGATTTCGAGGGCCGGGTCGTCGATGCGGTGGTGGTAGTCCTCGGGTCCATCGAACACCACAGCCTTGCCTTCGAAGGCTTCGGGGTCGTCGGGGTTGGAGAGGTAGCGCTGGCGAAACTCGGGGGAAATGACCGAGGTCTTCATGATGGCGTTGTCGAACAGATTGCCCGACAGGACGATGAAGCCCGCGTCTTCGGTCAACGGGGTTTCGAAGGGGCGGATGACTTCGGGGTCGAGGATGGGCGTTGCGCGGCAGTTCTCGCCGATGTTCTGGCCATTGACCGTGGGGGCGTTCTCGTAAATCAGGCCCTTTTTCATCAACTCATTGACGATGGCGGGGACGCCGCCGGCGCGATGGAAATCCTCGCCCAGATACTCACCGGCCGGCTGGAGGTTGACCAGCAGGGGAATGTGATGCCCGTGGGTTTGCCAGTCTTTTATCGTGAGGTCGACCCCGATATGGCGGGCGATGGCGTTGATGTGGACCGGCGCGTTGGTCGAGCCGCCAATGGCCGAATTGACGGCGATGGCGTTGAGGAAATTGTCGCGGGTGAGGATGTCGGAGGGTTTTAAATCCTCGTGGACCATATCGACGATGCGCTTGCCGGTGCGCCAGGCAATCGCCGCGCGATCCTTGTGCGGAGCGGGAATGGCGGCCGAGCCGGGCAATTGCATGCCCAGCGCTTCGGCCAGCGAATTCATGGTGGTGGCCGTGCCCATCGTGTTGCAATAGCCGACCGAGGGGGCAGATGAGGCGACGAGTTCGATAAATTCCTCATAGCCGATTTCGCCTGCGGCCATCATCTCGCGAGCCTTCCAGATGATGGTGCCCGAGCCGGTGCGTTGGCCCTTGAACCAACCATTGAGCATGGGGCCGACCGAGAGCGCGATGGCCGGGATATCGACAGTGGCGGCGCCCATGAGCATGGCGGGTGTGGTCTTGTCGCAGCCGATGGTGAGGACCACGCCATCGAGCGGGTAGCCATAGAGCACTTCGACGAGGCCGAGATAGGCGAGGTTGCGATCAAGGCCGGCGGTGGGGCGTTTGCCGGTCTCCTGGATGGGGTGGACTGGAAATTCGAACGCGATGCCGCCGGCCTCGCGGATGCCTTCGCGCACGCGCTGGGCGAGGACCATATGGTGGCGGTTGCAGGGGGAAAGGTCCGAGCCGGTCTGGGCGATGCCGATGATGGGTTTTCCGGACTGGAGCTCTTCGCGGGTGATGCCGTAGTTCATATAGCGCTCGAGATAGAGCGCCGTCATATCGGGATTGTCCGGGTTGTCGAACCAGGCGCGGGAGCGCAGCTTTTTCATAGGGTTTCTCCAGTTCCGCTTGTGGACGGCGCGGGGGCTGTGGCGCGCCTCGTCCTTTGTTCGCGGAGGTAAATGATGAAGCTCGAGGTGATGATGATGGCGGCGCCGGCAAGGGTGAGGGCGCGTGGAAGTTCGTCAAAGAACAGATAGCCGAAAATGATGGCCCAGGGCAGGAGCGTATATTGCAGCGGTGCGACGGCGGCGGCATCGGCGAGTTTCACGGCGCGGTTGACGCACATATGGGCGAGCATGGCGACCACCCCGAGCGTGCCGAGCAGCAGGAAATCGGGGAGCGTCGGGGTGACCCAGCCGAAGGGTGTGAGGAGCAGACCAGCGACGAGAGCGCCGGTGATCTGGAAGAACACCAGCGTCTTGTCGGGCGTGCCGCGCAGGGTGCGGCCGGTGATGACCATGAGCGCAAAGGCCAGTGTGCCGACGACGGAAACGAGAATGGCGAGGGGATTGATCTCGCCCGAGGGTGTCAGGGCGACGAGCACGCCGACAAAGCCAAGGCCGATGGCGGCCCAGCGGATGGGGCCGACTTTTTCCTTCAAGAGAAACGGCGACATGGCGGCGACATAGATGGGCGCGGCGAGCCAATAGGTCATGACGTCGGCCAGCGGCAGGAAATAAACAGCCCAGTAAAAGCAGAACACTTCGGTGGTGGAGAACACCACGCGGGCGAACTGGAGAAGGGGGCGCTCGGCGGACAGGATGGGTTTGAGGCCCGATTTCCAGAGGAACGGCAGCAGGATGACCAAAGCGACCGCGGAGCGCAGCAGGAGGACCTGGCCGACCGAATAGGTTGAGACCAGCCATTTGCCCATGGCGTCGTTGAGTGAAAACAGGAACATGGCCAGCAGCATGATGAGCACGCCCATCCGGGCCGGTGACATCGGGGCCGGGATTGCCTTGACGCTGCTCATCTAGAGTTCTCCATCGGCATTGGAGCGCCGATGGGTGGCATCGGGGCGGGTAAAGAGTTCAGGCAGAAGTTCGATGCCGAGACCCGGTGTATCGGGGAGTGTGATCTGGCCGTTTTTGACGATGGGCAGGGCATCGACAACTTCTGTGTACCAGCCGGTATAAAGCGCGCGCACCGATTCCTGAATGAGGGCGTTGCGGGCGTGGAGCGAGAACTGGCAGGAGGCCATGAAAACCACCGGGCCGGTGCAATCGTGCGGCGCCACGGGGATCTGCTGGGCCTCGGCCAAGGCCGCAATCTTGCGCGCTTCGGAAAGGCCGCCGCACCAGGAGAGATCGAGCATGGCGACACCTGCGACGCCGGTGGTGAGATAATCGCGGAAGGCGTGGGGGTAGGCGAGGGTTTCGGACGCGCAAATCATGGCGTCGGTGTGGGGGGCGTAGGCCTTGAGGGTATCGAGGCTGTCCATGCGCACGGGGTCTTCGTGCCAATAGGTATCGTAGGGTTTAAGCGCCCGCGCGATGCGCTGGGCGGCGGGCAGGCGCCAGAGGGAATGGAATTCCACCATGATGTCTATCCTGTCGCCGACGGCCTTGCGGATTTTCTCGAAGGGTTCGAGGGCGGTCGTCAGTTCGGCGGCGGAGATGTCGAGGCCGTGGGTGCGTTCGGCAGCAATGTCGAAGGGCCAGATCTTCATGCCGGTGATCCCTTCCTCGAGAAGGGAGAGCGCGAGTTCGTCGGCGCGGTTTAAAAAGGCGTCGAGGTCTTCGTAGGGGCCGGTAGGCTTGGCATCGAGACCCCAGTTTTCGACCGACTGGGCGCGGTTGTCACGGATATAGGAATAGCCCGCGCAAGTGTTGTAGGTGCGGATGGTGTCGCGGGATTTGCCGCCCAAAGCGACCGAGACGGGCACGCCGAGAGCCTTGCCGAAAATGTCCCACAGCGCGATGTCGATGGCCGAATTACCGCGGGTTTCGACCCCGGCGCCACGCCAGCCCAGATACCCGATCAAATCGCGGTTGATCGCTTCGATCTGCAGCGGATCGCGGCCGATCAGCTTGGGGGCGACGGTTTCGTGGATATAGGCCTCGACGGCGGAAGCACCGAGGAAGGTTTCGCCAAGGCCGGTGATGTTTTCATCAGTGCGGATAAGAACCCAGACGACGTTGCCGAACTGGCCAAGGCGCAGAGTTTCGACTTCTGTGATCTTCATTGGGTCTATCCGCGAGAGAGGCGTGAAAGGGCGGAGCCGTGGCCCCGCCCATCAGCGTCGGGAGGGCGACGCTTACTGGCCGCGAATGGCGGCGAGTTCGGTGTTGACCCGTTCGATCACATCGGCACCGATGGAGTCGGCGCTGCGATCGTAAACGCCGGCAACAGCTTCGCGGATTTCGGCCATTGCTTCGTCCGAGATGTCGTTGACTTCGATACCGGCGTCAATGATGCGCTGGAGCGATTCATCGGACAGGGCACGGCTGGCGGACCGCTGGGCATCGCGGCCCACGATGGCGCAGTCGACAAGGATCTGCTGCTCTTCTGCCGAATAGGTATCGAAGATCGGCTTGGAGAACAGAACCATGAACGGGGTGTAGGCGTGACGGGTGTTGGAGACGTAATCCTGCACTTCGTAAAAGCGCGAGGTGTCGATCGTCACATAGGGGTTTTCCTGGGCGTCGATGGCCCCGGTTTCCAGCGCCGTGAACACTTCACCGAACGCCATGGGCGTTGCGTTGGTGCCAAGGGTCTGGAAGGTGTCGAGGAAGATGTTGTTCTGCATGACGCGGACGCGCATGCCGTCAAAATCGGCAAGGTTTTCCACCGGGCGGACCGAGTTGGAAAGGTTGCGGAACCCGTTCTCCCAATAGGCGAGATTGACCAGATTGTGCTCGGGCATCATGTCGGCCATGTACGTGCCGAATTCGCCGTCGAGCAGGGCGTCGGCTTCCTGTTCGCTGGAGAGCAGGAAGGGCAGATCGAAAACGCCAAGGGCCGGTTCGATGGCAACCAGCGGCGAGGTCGAGGAAATGACCATTTCGAGCGTGCCCGAGCGCAGCGACTGCGCCGACTGCAGATCGTCGCCGAGTGACGAGGACCAGAACGCATTGATTGTCCATGCGCCGCCGGTGGCCTCATCGATACACTGGGTCATGGCGTCCACGCCGTCGCCCACCGGGTGATCTTCGGCAACGCCATTGGCGATGCGGATGGTACGCTCGGAAATTTGGGCGCTGGCCGGCAGGGCCACGCTCATGGCCAGAACGGCAGCCAGCGAGGTCGTGATGATGGTTTTCATTTTCAGTTACTCCTCCATTGGTTTTCTGGTGAGACCGGGATCAGCGCAGCCAGCTAAGCGGCGTGAGCACGATTTCGGGGAACATAACGAGCAGGGCCAGCACGATGATTTGGGACAGGATGAATGGCAGGACGCCATACACCACCTTGCCCATGGGTACGCGCGAGACCCCGCTGACCACGTTGAGCACGACGCCAACCGGCGGAGTGATCAGCGAGATGCAGGTGGTCATCACAAAGATGATGCCGAAATAGATTGGGTCGATGTCTGCCGCCCGGATCATGGGCATGAGCACGGGGGCAAAGATCAAGATGGTCGGAGCCAGATCGAGCACCATGCCCACGACAAGCAGGAGCATCACGATGCACAGCATCAAGAGCTTTGGATTGTCGATGAAGGGCTGGACGAGGCTGACGAGTTGGTTGGGAATATTGGCCGAAGTGATGAGCCAGGACGTGACCAGCGCTGCGGCGACCAGGAACATGACGATCGAGGTGGTCTTGGCGGCGTTGACGAACACCCGGTAAAGGCTGGCCCAGGTCAGCTCGCGATAAACGACGCCGCCGACGAACAGTGCATAAACGGCAGCGGTCACCGCCGCTTCGGTCGGGGTGAAGACCCCGAATCGGATGCCGGCCAGGATGATGACGGGCATGAACAGCGCCCAAACGGCGGCGCCGGCGGCCTTGAAGCGCTCCTTGCCCGAGCTTTTGGGCAGGGCGGCCACCTTTTCCTTGCGAGCAACGAAGCCCCACATGGCAGCGAGGGCCAGCGCCATCATCAGGCCCGGCACGATGCCGCCCAGAAACAGGCCGGTGATCGAGACGTTGGCGGCAACGCCAAAGATGATGTAGGCGAGCGAGGGCGGAATGACCGGCGCGACGATGCCGCCCGAGGCCATGAGGCCCGCGGCGCGCGGCACATTGTAACCGGCGTCGCGCATCATGGGCACGAGAATTGCGGCAAGCGCTGCGGAATCGGCGGCGGCCGACCCCGACATCGACGCCATGATGACGGCGGCCATGACGGCCACGAAGCCCAGACCGCCTCTTATGTGCCCCACGCAGGTGACGGCGAAATGGACGATGCGGCGCGACAGCCCGCCCGCGTTCATCAACTCGCCGGCCAGAAGGAAAAAGGGGATGGCCAGAAGCGTGAAGGTGTTGGCACCGGTGATCATTTGCTGGGCAATGATCTGGGTGTTGAAGATGCCCATGTAGGACATCAGAACGATGCCGGTGGTCAGAAGCGCAAATGCGACCGGCAGGCCGATGGCGAGGGTGCCGAACAGCGAGCCGAGGAAGACCAGAATGATCATATGGCGCGCTCCACCGGCTGGTTTTCTTCATACTCGCCAGCAAAGCGGGCGATGTCGGCGTCGGTGACGCGACCGGTGACGATTTCGAAGATGCGGAACAGGGCGATCAGACCGATGCCCAGCGATGTGAAATAGCCAACGCCATAGACCCAGATCATCGACATGCCGACCACAGCGGCGGTCATCGAGGCGTTGATGGGGTGCTGAACCCAGGTGCCGTGGAAAAACACCACTGCGGTCATCAGGATGATGATGTTGGTGATCAGCATGCAGGCAACCCGCCCGCGGCGGCCGAACAGCCGCACGATGGTTTCCACCCCGATATGGCCATGGTCCTTGAAGGCCAGGACCGCGCCGATGAAGGTGAGCCAGACAAAGAAATAGCGGCTCATTTCCTCAGAGAAATTGAGGCCGCTGTTAAAGCCGTACCGGAGCACGACGTTGGTCGCGACCATGATGACCATGCCCAGCAGGAGCCCGGCCAAAACGAACTCGATCACTTTGACGATGATGCTGATGGCCCTAGTCATGAGCGGGTGTCCCCGCCCATGCCCAAAATTGCGCATTGCGCATGTTCAGGTCTCCTCCCATAGCGCACTCGATGGAGGCGCTGTAATAGCGTCGGCGGGGCGGCAGTTTTTGGTGCCGTTCACGAGCCGTCTGGACAAAGGCTTAAATGATAGCGTATGTCATTGTCAACGGCGTGCCGCACTGCAATGAGCGCGCTGGAGGGAGATAGTGGGTAAAAAAGATAATATTTACAGGGCTGTAACGCTAAAAGATGTTGCCGCTGCGGCCGATGTCAGCGTTATCACAGCTTCACGGGCACTGCGCACGCCGGATATTGTTTCCGGCAAGGTACGCGAACGCGTTCAAGAGGCTGTTGATGCGCTCGGATACGCGCCAAACCAGGCGGCGCGGGCGCTCGCTTCAGCCACCACATCGACAATCGGCGTGCTGATCCCTTCGGTGACCAATCTGGTTTTTTCCGACGTGATGCGCGGGATCTACGATGCCGTTGAAGGCACACCCTATCAGGTGCAGCTGGGCAATACGCGCTACACCAATCGCAAGGAAGAAGAGTTGCTCAGGGTGTTTGCCGCCCAGCGGCCGGCGGGCTTGATCGTTTCAGGGATCGACCAGTCGCAGACGGCGCGGGCCCTTTTGGAAAGTTTTGGCTGTCCGGTGGTCCAGATCATGGATATCGGGCCCGACCCCATCGACATGATGATCGGGTTCGATCACCGCGAGGGCGGACGGGCGGCGGTGCGTCATCTCATTGCAAACGGATACCGCCGTATCGGGTTTATCGGGGCGCGCATGGACCCGAGGGCGCAACGGCGGCTCGACGGCTACAGCGAAGTGCTGCATGCCGAAGGGCTTTATGACGAACGCCTGATCCTGACCTCGCCGCAAGCGTCCTCGGTGGTGCGGGGGAGCGAGATGTTTGCCGATTTCCTCGGGCTAGTGCCCGACGCGGACGCTGTGTTCTGCAACAATGACGACATGGCGCTGGGTGCGCTGTTCGAGTGCCAGAGGCGGCATATCCGCGTGCCGACCCAGTTCGGGATCATGGGGTATAACGACCTCGATTATACGGCGGTGAGCAACCCGACGGTCTCATCGATCCGTACCCTGCGCTACGACATGGGTTATCGGGCCATCGAGATGATTATCGCTGCGTCCAAGGGCGAGCGGCCCGATCCGGCGGTTGTCGATGTGGGGTACGAGCTCAAGGCCCGTCAGAGTACGGACCGCAGATAAAAACCGAGGTTCCGGGAGGACAGATCAAACAATGAATATCCTGATTATCGGGGCCGCCGGCATGGTCGGACGCAAGCTTACGGACGCGCTTGTCGCATCGGGCACATTGGCGGGCAAGCCGATCGAGGCGCTAACGCTGGTCGATGTGATCGAGCCCGAAATGCCGCAGATGGACGGTGTGGACCTCACCACGCGGGCTATCGACATTGCCGATCCAAGCGCGGCCGAAACGCTGATCGCCGAGCGGCCCGATGTGATCTTTCATCTCGCTGCGATTGTTTCGGGCGAGGCCGAGCTCGATTTCGAAAAGGGCTACGCCATCAATCTCGATGGCACGCGGTATCTGTTCGAGGCGATCCGGCAGGCGGGGAAGAGCGAACCCTATTGTCCGCGTTTTGTGTTTACCTCCTCGATTGCAGTGTTCGGTGCGCCGTTTCCCGACAAGATCGGGGACGAGTTTTTCCAGACGCCGCGTACCAGCTACGGCACGCAAAAAGCCATCGGGGAATTGCTGCTGGCCGATTATTCGCGGCGCGGGATTCTCGATGGGGTGGGCATCAGGCTGCCGACCATCTGTATTCGTCCGGGCAAGCCCAACAAGGCGGCCTCGGGGTTCTTTTCTTCAATCCTGCGCGAGCCGCTGGTGGGGCTCGAGGCAGTGTTGCCGGTCAGCGAGGATGCGCGGCACTGGCACGCCAGCCCCCGCGCGGCTGTGGGGTTCCTGATTCATGCGGCAGAGATGGATACCGCGGTGCTCGGGGCGCGGCGGAGCCTGAACATGCCGGGGCTATCGGCGACGGTGGGTGAGCAGATCGAGGCGCTGCGACGTGCGGCCGGAGACGAGGCAGTCAAGCTGATCCGGCGCGAGCCCGATGCCATGACCGCCGAGATGGTCGAAGGCTGGGCCAAGGATTTCGACGCCTCGCGGGCGCTGGCGCTGGGGTTTGCGGCGGAATCCTCGTTCGATGAGATTATCGCAATCCATATCGAGGACGAACTGGGCGGGGAGATAGCGAAATGAAGATTGCAATCGTGACCGGTGGCGGCACCGGGGTGGGCAAGGCGATTGCCAAGGCGCTTTACGTTGATGGATTTGCCATCGCGCTGTTCGGGCGGCGGCAGGAGGTGCTTGAGGCGACGGCCGCAGAGATCGATGCGGGCGGCGAAAAGGTTCAGGCGGTGTCTGTGGACATTGGCGACAGGGCCGCAGTCGAGGCGGCGTTCGAGACGGTCGTTGCCCGATGGGGGCGGCTCGATCTGCTGGTCAACAATGCGGGGATGAACGCGCCTTCGGTGGCGCTGGAAGATGTCTCGGCGGCGCAGTGGGATCAGGTGGTCGGGGCGAATTTGTCGGGGGCGTTTTTCTGCACCCAGTTCGCGTTCCGCCAGTTCAAGGCGCAGAGCCCGCAGGGTGGGCGGATCATCAACAACGGTTCGATTTCGGCCACAACGCCGCGTCCGCAATCGGCGCCCTATGCGGCGACCAAGCACGCAATCACGGGGCTTACCAAGGCGTCGGCGCTCGACGGGCGGCCGTTCAACATTGCGGTGGGGCAGATCGACATCGGCAATGCGTCCACGGATATGACGACGCGGATGTCTTCGGGCGTGTTGCAGGCCGATGGGTCGATGGCGGTGGAGCCGACGATCGATGCGGGTCATATCGCTAGGGCTGTGAGCTACATGGCGGGACTGCCGCTGGAGGCCAATACTTTGACCATGACGGTGATGGCGACGCAGATGCCGTTTGTCGGTCGGGGGTAGGATGCGCCGATCTTCAGGCCATGAAGGGCTGCGAAGGGCGATTTGCTGCGCTTCCGGTACTCACGTACTGCAAGTACGCTCCGTTCCGGTTCTCGCAAACCACCCTTCTCGCTCCATCCTGACCTGAACCTCGGCACATCCTGGGAGCAAGAGAACTGGAGATGGCAATGGGCATTTTTGACGAAGGCGTATTTCTGGGCCGCGTGCGGCTGGATGGCGGAGGGTATCCGCGCATTGTGACGGTGCGGGACGGCAAGGTGGTCGACATCACAGCCAGGGCCGCGCCGACGGTGCGGGATATCTGCGAGATGGACGATCCGGTTGGCTATGTGAAGGCGGCGCGGGGCGAGGCGGTTGCAGATATTGACGCGTTGCTGGCGGGCACGGCGGACGGCGTGACGCTGCTTTCGCCGGTCGATCTGCAGGCGGTGAAAGCGTCGGGGGTGACGTTTGTTGTCAGCCTGCTCGAGCGGGTGATCGAGGAACAGGCCAAGGGCGATGCGGGGCGGGCCGATGCGCTTCGGGGGGAAATTCTCGAACTGATCGGGGAGGACCTTTCGCAATTGGTGCCGGGTTCGGACGCGGCGATGGCGGTCAAGGCCAAGCTAATCGAAAAGGGCGTGTGGAGCCAATATCTCGAAGTGGGGATCGGGCCGGATGCGGAAATCTTCACCAAATGCCAGCCCATGGCCAGCGTGGGGCACGGGGCCGATGTGGGGCTGCATCCGATTTCGACCTGGAACAATCCCGAGCCCGAAGTGGCGCTGATCGTTTCGTCAGAGGGCAAAATCGTTGGAGCGACGCTGGGCAATGACGTCAATCTGCGCGACGTCGAGGGGCGCTCGGCGCTGCTGTTGGGCAAGGCAAAAGACAACAACGCCTCGGCGTCGCTGGGGCCGTTCATCCGGCTGTTCGATGGGGATTTCTCGCTCGACAGCGTCAAGGCGATGGAGATTGCGCTTGAGGTTTCGGGCCAGGATGGGTTCACGCTCAGCGGTCATTCCTCGATGAGCCAGATTTCGCGTTCACCGGAATCGCTGGTGGCGGCGGCGCTGGGGTCCCATCACCAATATCCGGACGGGTTGGCGCTCTATCTGGGGACGATGTTTGCCCCGGTGCAGGATCGCGATGGGGCCGCGCAGGGATTTACTCACAAGCTGGGCGATGTGGTAACGATTTCGACGCCGACCCTGGGGGCGCTGGTCAATACTGTGCGGCTTTCGACTGAGTGCGCGCCATGGACCTATGGGCCAAGGGCGTTGATGGGTGATCTGGCCGGGGCTGGATTGCTTTAGGTTGAATTGACATTCAGGTGGTTTTGGCAACTTCCGTCACCATCTCCACCGATGTCATCCCGGGCGAAGATCCGGGATCGAGTAGCCGGTAGTGCTGGCGGTTCTGTCTCAAGCGCTGAGTGTATTGGACCCCGGCTCAGGGCCGGGGTGACGGAGGTGCTTTTGGAAGGTCGGGGCTTTCAGGTAAATGCCGATTGGTCCTAAGGCCCCTACTCGGTTGCCATTTGCCGCTGCGCTTGCCATCTTGTTCTTAGATCGATCTAATACCATGAGATCGGGGGGAGGATGATGGGCGAGAAACCGGCGCGCAAGCTGCGCCCTACTCTTATGGACGTTGCCCGCAAGGCTGGCGTTTCGCGGGCCACCGCATCGCTGGTGGTGCGCAAGAGCCCGCTTGTCGGGGCCGAGACGCGGGCGAGTGTCGAGGCGGCGATGGCCGAGATCGGTTATGTCTATAATCTGGGCGCTGCAGGGATGCGGGCGGCGCGCAGCCGTACGATCGGGGTGATTATCCCCAATCTTTCCAATCCGTTTTTCGGTGTGCTGCTGGCGGGGATCGACCAAGTGGTCGACGGGGCCGGGCTTGCGACCTTTATTGCCCATTCGGCGGAATCGGCGGCCAAGCAGGACGGGTTCGTCACAAGGATGCGCGAGCATGGTGTGGACGGGCTGATTGTTTGTCCGGCGGCCGGAACGCCGCCGCGTTTCATCGAAAAGTTGACCGACTGGGGGATGCCGGTGGTCGAAGCCCTGCGCACGGTAGGCGCTGGGGCAGTCGATTATGTCGGCATGGACCAGAGTGGCGGCATGGAGGGCGCCGTGGCGCGGCTGGTGGAACTGGGCCATTCGCGGATCGGGTTCGTGACGGCCAATCTCGATCACTCGGCTCATGACGAACGGCTTGCCGCGTTTCGCGAGGCAATGGAGCGGCACGGCACCTCTGCTGTCGAAATCGAGATCGATCCCACTCACGCGGGCGCCATGGCGCTGGCCCGGCAGATGGCCGGGCGCGCCGATGCGCCGAGTGCCTGGATCTGCCACAACGACGTTATCGGGCTCGGCATGCACCGGGGGTTTTCCGATTGCGGGCTTTCGCCCGGGCGGGATGTTTCGCTGATCGGGTTCGACAATGTGGCCGAAACCGATCTGGTGCGCCCGGGGCTGGCGTCGGTGGCGACCGAGCCGGTCGAAATCGGGGTGCAGGCGGCGAAATTGTTGCTGCGGCGGATCGACAACCCCGAAGCTGATGTCGAAGCGCTTTCGGTGCCGACCCATTTTGTCGAAAGAGGCTCGGTCGGCCCGGCTTAGGTGCGCGGTATCGTGCGGGGTTGACTCGCAGGCGGTAAGGCTTTTAGATCGATCTAAATACAGGGGGCAGAGCATTTCCAAAAGTCTGCGAAGTCAGATCGAAATGCTCTGGAACTTATCTGAGGCGTGTTTCAGCCAAGTGCGGCGAGGACGTTTTAGCGGGAGGAGTGGAGCGCTTGAACTATCAGTTCAATTTCGCGCCGGTGATCAACAATTTCGATCAGTTGATCTATGGCGCGCTCATCACGATACAGCTCAGCTTCGGCGCCATCCTGATCGGGACGCTGATCGCCATTCCGTGCGCGGCCGCCAAGACAGCAGGCATCAAGCCACTGGCCTGGCTGGTCAATATTTATATCGAGGTGATCCGCAACACCCCGTTCCTTATCCAGATATTCTTTATCTATTTTTCGCTGCCCGCGCTGGGCATCAGGTTCGACCCCAATACCGCGGCGCTTGTGGCGCTGTCGGTCAATGTGGGAGCTTACGCAACCGAGATCGTGCGGGCTGGGATTGAATCGATCAATCGCGGGCAGGTGGAGGCGGGCAGGGCGCTGGGGCTCAAGGGGCACCAGATCTTCCGCTACATCATCCTGAAACCTGCAATCCGGACCATCTATCCGGCGCTGACCAGCCAGTTCATCTATCTGATGCTGACCTCATCCGTGGTCTCGGCGATTTCGGCGACCGACCTTGCGGCGGCGGGCAACAACATCCAGTCGGCGACCTTTGCGGCGTTCGAGGTCTATCTGGTGATAACGGTGATGTATTTCGTCCTGTCGCTGGGCTTTTCGGGGCTGTTTTCGGCCATCGGGCGGACGGCGTTCCGCTATCCTCTGGCGCGGTAGGGGGCGATCATGTTCCGCACGTTCGGTCCCAATGAATTCTGGTACATCGTGATGGCGGTGCAGTGGACGCTGCTGCTCTCGGCCGTTGCTTTTGCCGGTGGCGCCCTGGGTGGCATTGCCGTTGCGCTGGGGCGTGTGTCGACCGTCCGGCCGATCCGTTATGGCGCGCTGGCCTTTATCCGGGTCTTTCAGGGCACGCCGCTGCTCATGCAGCTGTTTCTCGTGTTTTTCGGGCTCAATATTTTCGGGGTGGGCATCAACCCATGGGTGGCGGCAGCCGTGGCGCTGACGCTGCATGCCAGCGCCTATCTGGGCGAAATCTGGCGCGGCTGCATCGAGGCGGTGCCGCAGGGGCAGAGCGAAGCGAGTTGGGCGCTCGGGCTCGGCTATCGCGACCGCATGTTCAGCGTGGTGCTGCCGCAGGCGGCCAAGATTTCGGTGGCGCCAACCGTCGGGTTTCTGGTGCAGCTCATTAAGGGCACCTCGCTGGCTTCGATCATCGGGTTCGTGGAGCTGACGCGGGCCGGCCAGATCATCAACAACGCGACGTTCCAGCCGCTGACCGTGTTCTCGCTGGTGGCGGCGCTTTATTTCATCTTGTGCTGGCCGCTTTCGATGTGGGCCCGGCACCTGGAAGGCCGTTTTGCCGTGGCAACGGCTCGTTAGGTGATGGTGGCCTGCGCTAACTGTTCACACAACCTAGACGCCTCAAAAGTTCAACCCAAGGGAGAGAGTAGATGACATTGAACAAGACACTGATCGGGCTGGGTGCCGCTGCGGCGCTGGCCGTGGGGCTGGTCGCAGGACCGGTTGCGGCGCAGACGCCTGACGAAATCCAGGCGCGCGGCACCGTAAACATCGGGCTGCTTGTCGATTTTCCGCCGTTCGGCATTCTCGATGAAGCAGGCAATCCAGACGGCTATGACGCCGACGTGGCGCGGCTTCTGGCCGAGGACATGGGGGTCGAGCTTAACCTTGTGCCGGTGACCGGGCCTAACCGTATTCCTTATCTGGTATCCAACCAGGTCGATATTCTCGTCGCCTCGCTGGGCATCACGCCCGAGCGCGCCGAGCAGGTCGATTTTTCCGATCCCTATGCGGGCATCGAGATCTTTGTGTTTGGCGATGCCAATCTCGAAGTGAGCGGGCCAGAGGGGCTTTCGGGGCAGAATATCGCGGTGGCGCGGGCCTCGACCCAGGACACCTCGATCACCGAAATCGCGCCGGCCGACGCCAACATCCAGCGCTTTGACGATGATGCGACGGCGGTTCAGGCGCTGCTTTCGGGCCAGACCCCGCTGATGGGGGCGTCCAACGTAGTGATCAGCCAGATCAATGCCATGGCGCCCGACCGGTTCGACACCAAATTCTCGCTGCGCCAGCAGAGCCAGGCGATTGCCGTGCGTCCGGGAAGCGACGAGCTGCTTGCCTATATCAACGACTTTCTCGCCCGCGTGAAGGCAGACGGAAGCATCAACGCCCTGCACGAAGAATGGGTTGGCGGTCCGCTACCCGAGTTCGTTGTTTCCGGGCAGTAAAAGATCGCGCGAAAGGGCACTATCATGGCGACGAACGCTGAACACAACGCTGGCAATGCCGCCGTCGAGATGGCCGGCGTCGACAAATGGTATGGCTCCTTTCATGCGCTCAACTCCATCGACCTGACGGTCGCGCGCGGCGAAAAAATCGTCGTGTGCGGCCCGTCGGGATCGGGGAAATCGACGCTCATCCGCTGCATCAACCAGCTCGAAAGCGTCCAGAAGGGCACGATCACCGTCGATGGGATCGAATTGACGGCGGGGTCGAAAAATGTCGAGGCGGTTCGCCGCGACGTCGGGATGGTGTTCCAGCAATTCAACCTCTTTCCGCACATGACGGTTCTGGAAAACTGTATGCTGGCGCCGATAAAGGTGCGGGGTGTGACAAAAGCCGAGGCGGAAGCCACGGCGCGCAAATATCTCGAGCGGGTGCGCATTCCCGAGCAGGCCGAGAAGTATCCCGCTCAATTGTCGGGCGGTCAGCAGCAGCGCGTGGCCATTGCGCGGGCGCTGTGCATGAATCCGAAAATCATGCTGTTTGACGAGCCGACCTCAGCGCTCGACCCGGAAATGGTCAATGAGGTGCTCGACACGATGATCGATCTGGCACGCGAGGGCATGACCATGCTGGTTGTGACCCACGAGATGGGCTTTGCCCGCAAGGTTGCCGATCGGGTCATCTTCATGGACAAGGGTGAGATCGTCGAAGTCGGCGAGCCCGAGAGCTTCTTTTCCAATCCACAGAACGAGCGGACCAAGACATTCCTTGGGCAGATCTCCCACTAGGGGCGCCGTATCGAGGTGAGGATGGGCTGCAAACAGCGATATTCTGCGCTTCCGGTCCTCACGTACCGAATGTACACTCCGGTCCGGTTCTCGAACATCACCGTTTTCGCCTCATCCTGACCTGAATATGACACCCCTGGCGACCACACACAGAGGCATTTATGGCCGAACCCATCCTGACATTTGATACGATGCTTGAGCCGATCGATTCCGATCTCGCGGCGCGGTATGAATTGATTTCAGCGGACGACCCGCAGGCCCAAGCCCGGCTTTCCGATTTCCGCGTGGCGATCACCAATGGTGGGCTGGGGATGGAAAGCGCATGGATCGAAAAACTGCCCAGTCTCGAACTGATCGCCGTCAACGGGGTGGGCACCGACAGGATCGATCTCGATTTGTGCGCTTCGCGATCCATCCATGTGGCGACGACGCTGGGTGTGTTGACCGACGATGTGGCCGACATGGCCATGGGGCTGGTGATCGCCTCGCTGCGTGAGCTCGGGCAGGGGTTCGATTTCGTGCGCTCGGGGCAATGGGCGCAGGGCAAGAGGATGAAGCTGGCACGGGCGCTGAAGGGCAAGAAATTCGGCATTGTCGGGCTGGGTGCCATCGGGCAGGCGATCGGGCAGCGGGCGGAAGCCTTCAAGTTCGATATCGGGTTCTGGAACCGTTCGGAAAAATCGGTCGATGGCTGGACGGCGTTCGGGACGCCGGTGGCGCTGGCGGAATGGGCCGATGTGCTTGTCGTTGCGGTGGCGGCGACGGGTGAGACGCAAGGGATGATCGACAAACAGGTTCTAGCCGCCTTGGGGAGCGACGGGTTCGTGGTCAATATCGCGCGCGGGAGCGTGATCGACGAAGCGGCGTTGCTGGACGCGTTGGAAGCGGGAACCATCGCCGGGGCGGGGCTGGACGTGTTTTTGAACGAGCCGCGGATCGATGCGCGGTTTCTCAAACTCGATAATGTGTTTCTCGTGCCCCATCAGGGCAGCGCGACGGTTGAGACCCGTACGGGCATGGCGCAGACGGTCAAGGACAATATCGACGCATTTTTCGCGGGCAAGGAGCCGCCAACCTCGATCACGGCGAAACACTTCGGCTGATCGTTCTTGAGCGCGCCACTTTACGCGATAAGGTGGCGGGAGGAGGCTTGGGATGGGCGATCACTTCGGATCATTGAGCGGGAAGCGCGTGCTCTATACGGGGGCTGCGGGCGGTCTGGGCCTGCCCACGACGCTGAAGCTGCTCGAAGCGGGTGCCCATGTTGTCGTTCTGGACAATGACCCGCAAAAGATCGCGCAACTGGAAGCGGCTGCCGATGGAGCGGCGGGGCTCAGGGCGGTGCTGTGCGATCTTTCCGATCTGGAGAGGTTGCGCGAAACGCTCGATGGGCTGATTGCCAGCGATGGCGGGTTCGATGTCGTCATCAACAATGCGGCGATCTATCCCTCTAAGCCCTTTGAAGCGTTTACGCTGGCCGAGATGCAATTGGTGCACAGGATCAATGTCGAGGCGGCGCTGGTGTGCGTGATGGCGGCGCTACCGGCCATGAAGGCCAGGGAGTGGGGACGGATCGTCAACATCTCCTCGATCACTGTGGCCGGGGCGTGGGACAATATGGTGCCCTATGTGCAATCGAAGGCCGCGCTGATCGGGCTGGCGCGGGGCTGGGCACGCGAATTCGGGAAGCACGGGATTACAGTCAACGCCATTGCGCCGGGGGCGTTTCCGACTGACGCGGAGGCGATCCATCCTGACCGCGAGGCTTATGAAAAACGCATCATTGACAGCCAGGCGATCAAGCGGCGCGGGCGGCCGGACGACATCGCCAACGCGCTGATGTTTCTGGCTTCGGACGCCGCGGGGTTCATCACCGGCCAGACCATCAATGTCGATGGCGGTTGGATCATGAAATAGGGAGGCCGCATGGCCGATATTTCGGGCAAAACCTGCCTCATAACGGCGGCCGCGCAGGGGATCGGGCGGGCGTCGTCGCTGGCGTTCGCGGCGGCGGGCGCGCGGGTTTTTGCCACCGATATCAACGCGGAGCTTCTGGGTGAACTCGATGGTGTTTCGGGTATCGAGACGCGGGTGCTCGACGTGCTGTCGACCGAGGCGGTTGAAGCGCTGGTGTCTGAAATCGGGGCCATCGATGTTTTGTTCAACTGTGCGGGGATCGTGCATGGCGGGACCGTGCTCGAAGCCAGCGAGGCCGATATCGACTTCGCGCTCGAGCTCAATTTCAAGGCGCAGGCGCGCACCATCCGCGCTGTGCTGCCGGGCATGATCGAGCGGGGCGACGGGGCGATCATCAATATGAGCTCGGTTGCGTCCTCGGTTACCGAAGTGCCCAACAGGTTTGCCTACACGGCGTCGAAGGCGGCGGTGATCGGGCTGACCAAATCGGTGGCCGCCGATTTCGTGGGGCAGGGCATTCGGTGCAACGCGATTGCGCCGGGAACTGTCGATAGTCCGTCCCTGCAGGAGCGGTTGCGGGCGACGGGAGATTATGAAGCGGCGCGGGCGGCGTTCGAGGCGCGGCAGCCAATCGGGCGGCTGGGAACGCCGCAGGAGATTGCCGATCTGGCGGTCTATCTGGCGGGGGCGAGCTATACTACGGGACAAATTTACGCCATCGACGGCGGCTGGACCACTTAGGTGAGGGTGGGCTGCGAGCGGCTGCTGCCTGCGCTTCCGGTCCGGTTCTCGCAAATCACCATTCTCGCTCCACCCTCGCCGGACCACGACACGCCTAAGCACCACAATTCAAAAAGGGAAAAGACCATGAAGCTCATGCGCGTTGGGGCCAGGGGGGCTGAAAAGCCCGCGGTTCTGCATTCGGACGGGACGATACGGGATTTGAGCGGGATCGTTGACGATATCGCGGGGGGCGTGCTGACGCCCGAGGGGCTGGAGACGATTGCCGGGGCCGATCTGGCGGCGCTGCCGGAGCTCGACAAGAACCAGCGGATCGGGCCGTGCGTGGGGCGGGTCGGCAAGTTCATCTGCGTGGGGCTCAACTATGCCGACCACGCTGCCGAAAGCGGGCTGGACGTGCCCAGAGAGCCGGTGCTGTTCATGAAGGCGACCAGCGCCATCTGCGGGCCCAATGATGATGTCATCATTCCCAAGAATTCGACCCAGACCGATTGGGAGGTGGAGCTTGGCGTGGTGATCGGCAAGCAGGCGCGCTATGTGGACGAGGCCGATGCGCTCGACCATGTCGCGGGCTATTGCGTGGTCAATGATGTGTCCGAGCGCGAATTCCAGACCAAGCGGTCGGGGCAGTGGGTCAAAGGCAAGTCGGCCGATACGTTCGGGCCGATCGGGCCGTGGCTTGTGACCAGGGACGAAATCGCCGATCCGCAAAACCTTGGCATGTGGCTCGAGGTCGACGGGCACCGCTACCAGGACGGGTCAACGAAAACGATGGTTTATAGTGTGGCTCATGTGGTGAGCTATATTTCCCAGTTCATGAGCCTGCAGCCGGGCGACATCATCACCACCGGCACGCCGCCGGGCGTCGGCATGGGGATCAAGCCCGATCCGGTGTATCTCAGACCCGGTCAGACAATACGGCTCGGTGTCGAAGGGCTGGGCGAGCAGACGCAAAGAACCGTGGCCTGGAAGTGCTAGGCCAGGCGCTGTTCGGTCCTTATTCCACAGTGACCGACTTCGCCAGATTGCGGGGCCGGTCGACATCGTAATTACGCGCCACCGCCGTGTGATAGGCCAACAGCTGAAGCGGGATGGCGGAAACGATCGGGGCGATTGCAGGATCGACCTGGGGCAGGACGATGAGGTCTGCGACATCGTCGCCCGCAAGGGATGCGCCCTCGGGATCGGTTATGAGGATTACATGCGCTCCGCGCGCCGTGACCTCCTTGAGATTAGAGAGCGTCTTTTCAAACAGCTCGTCAGTGGGCGCCAGAACGATCACCGGCGTACCGTTTTCGATAAGGGCGATCGGGCCGTGCTTGAGTTCGCCTGCGGCATAGCCTTCCGCATGGATGTAGGAAATTTCCTTGAGCTTGAGCGCGCCTTCGAGCGCCAGCGGATAGAACGTGCCGCGCCCGAGATAAAGCACATCGCGGACGCCAGCGAGGTTTTGTGCCAACTGCTGGAGGTGCGGTTCTGTCCTCAGCGCTTCAGTCAGTGCGGCCGGAAGGAGCATCAGTGCGGCTATGCGCTTGCGCAGGATTTCGGGCTCCAATGTGCCACGCAGTTCTGCGGCCTTGAGGGCAAGGCAAAGCAGCACCGCGAGCTGGGAGGTAAAGGCCTTGGTCGAGGCGACGCCGATTTCCGCGCCACACAGCAGCGGAAAAATCGCTCCCGACTCGCGCGCCATTGTCGATTCCTCGACATTGACCACCGAAACGATGTGCTGAGCATTGGCTGCGCAATGGCGCAGCGCGGCAAGGCTGTCGGCGGTTTCTCCGGACTGCGAGATCATCAGCGCAAGGCCGTTTTCGATCAGTCGCGGATGGCGGTAGCGGAATTCGGATGCGATATCGATGTCGAACGGCAGCGCCGCATATTGCTCGAACCAGTATTTTGCCGTCGCGCCGGCATAATAGGCCGACCCGCATGCAGCGGCCGTGATGCGGGGCAGGGTGGTGAAGTCGAAACCGAGCGGCGGCAGGGCGCGCAATGTGCCGGTCGTCGCATCCACAAACTGGTTGATGGCGCGGGCGATGGTTTCGGGCTGCTCGTGGATTTCCTTGGCCATGAAATGGGGGTAGGGAAATTTGTCGGCGAGGTCCGCATAGGCGCCAAGTTCGCGCGATGGTCGTTCGACGCGTAGGCCGAGATCGTTGAAGATTTCGGCGCCCTCGGGGGTTATTACCGCCCAGTCGCCATCCTCGAAATAGGTGATGGTGCGGGTAAAGGGCGCGAGCGCCAAGGCGTCCGAACCGATATACATTTCATTGTCGCCATAGCCGAGCGTCAAAGGCGATCCACGCCGGGCGGCGATGAGTTCTCGGTCATTGCCCTTGAAAAGAAACAACAGCGCGTATGAGCCGCGCAATTGCGCCAGCGTCGTCTGGACCGCCTCGCGGGCCGTGGCGCCATTATCCATTTCGCGCGTCGCCAGCAGCGCGACGACTTCGGTGTCGGTCTCGGTTTGGGCCCGATAGCCATCGGCGGCAAGATCGGCACGCAATTGCAGGTAGTTTTCGATGATGCCGTTGTGAACCACGGCGACGTGGTGGGTGCCATGGGGATGGGCATTGTCTTCGGTCGGAGCGCCGTGGGTCGCCCATCGTGTGTGCCCGATGCCCGTGGTGCCTTCCAGCGGCGACTGGCCGAGTTTTAGAGCGAGGTTTTCGAGCTTGCCCTGCGCCCTGCACCGCGTGATCGTGCCAGAGACCTGGGTGGCGATGCCGGCGCTGTCATAGCCGCGATATTCGAGCCGCGACAGCGCGCTGACGAGCCGGTCGGCCACGGGCCGATTGCCTGCAATCCCGACGATGCCGCACATGGTGGGCTCCTGATGGTCCGCGAGTGAACGTCCTTTTGGTAATCGAGGCGAGCTGGCCGATTATTGACAATCGTCAAGGTGGCGACGCCGTGCTGTGGGAAAACCGGTGCTACGCGTGTGTTCCGGAACCATAAATCATGGCATCAGACGTCAATCACGGACGCAAACTCCGTAGGCCGTCGGGGCGGGGTTCTGTTTTGGGGCTGGGCCTGCTCAGCATAATCTCCAATCTGCTGCTGCTTACCGGACCGCTTTTCATGCTCCAGGTCTATGACCGGGTGCTGGCGAGCAAGTCGGTGCCTACGCTCGTGGCGCTGACCGGCCTGGTGGTTGGGCTCTATGGGTTTTACAGCGTTGTCGAGATCGTGCGCAGCCGCATGGCGACGCGGTACTCGGTGCTCGCTGCGGCGCGGCTGACCCGCCCGGTCTTTGCACAGGTGGTTGCCATCAGCGCATCATCGCGAAGGAGCGTCGAGAGCGATCCCGTGCGCGACGTGGAAACGTTGCGCCAGTTTCTGGCCGGGGCCGGGCCCATCGCGTTGCTCGATCTGCCCTGGGTGCCGATCTATCTTTTCATCATCTTTGCCTTCCACCCGATGCTGGGCTGGCTGGCGGTGGCAGGCGCCGGCGTCGTGACGGTTCTCATGATCCTCAACGAATGGTCTTCGCGCGGTCCCTCACGGGATGCCAACGCCGCAGCCAATGCCCGGCACAGCCAACAGGCCGATATCGTCACAAACGCCGAAGCGGTGCTGGCGATGGGGATGCGCGAAACGCTTGCCAACCGCTGGGAAGCAGCCAATACCAAGATGCTTGTAACGCAGGCGCGTGCTGCGGACCGGGCGACGACATTTTCGGCCCTCACCAAGGCCTTCCGGCTCCTCTTGCAGTCGGCCGTTCTCGCCATGGGCGCCTATCTGGCCATCGGGGGAGAAATTTCCGCAGGATTGATGATCGCTGCTTCCATCGTTACGGCCCGCGCCCTCTCTCCGGTCGAACAGGCCGTCGCGAACTGGCGCGGCTTTGTTGCCGCGCGTCAGGCGAAGGCCCGGCTCAAGACGGCGCTGGCCGACGCAAAGACCGGTCCCGAGCGGGTCGAGCTTCCCCTCCCCACGGCGAGCCTCGCCGTCTCAGACCTCGCCATTTCCCCATCACCGGATGGGCCGGTGCTGGTTTCGGGGATTACTTTCGGGCTCAAATCCGGAGAGGCCATGGGTGTTCTGGGGATGTCGGGGTGCGGAAAATCGTCCCTCGTCCGCACACTCATGGGGATATGGCCGGCACGCGCCGGTGTCGTCCGACTCGATGGCTCGGAAGTTCGGCATTTCGATCCCGACCGGCTGGGCACGGCGATCGGCTATCTGCCCCAGACCGTGGAACTGTTCGCCGGGACTGTCGCGCAAAATATCGCGCGGTTCCGGGTTGAGGGGGCATTCGAGGATGTGCTCAAGGCTGCCCAGGCGGCAGGCGTGCATGACTTGATCGCGTCGTTGCCCCATGGCTACGACACACCGGTCGGGCCACAGGGCGCCATGCTCTCGGCCGGGCAGCGCCAGCGCATCGGCCTGGCCCGGGCGCTTTTCGGCGAACCTTTCCTGATTGTGCTCGATGAACCCAACTCCAATCTCGACGCCGCGGGAGACGCCGCGTGCAATGCGGCGATTGCCGGGGCCAAGGCCCGCGGAGCGATCATAGTCATCGTCGCACATCGGCCCACGGCGATCGCGGCAGTCGATACGATCCTGTTCCTTCAGGATGGTCGCCAGGCCGCTTTCGGTCCCAAGGACGCAGTGCTGGCATCGATCACGGCCCAACCGGCCTCCCTCGATATTGCGCGGAAAGCGAGAGTGAAATGAGCGCCGTCGACATCGAATATGTAACAGCGCGGAGCCTTGGCCGGCATGGCCTGCTCGGCTCGGTCGCCATGATCGCACTTGTGGGCGGGCTCGGCTTTTGGGCCGCCATCACGCCGCTGTCGGGCGCCGTAGTGGCTGGTGGCAGCGTCGTTGTCGATGGGGGCGTGCGGCGTGTCCAGCATCAGGAAGGCGGCATCGTCAGGGAAATCCTCGTGCGTAACGATGCCGAGGTTGAAGCCGGCCAGACGCTGATCGTGCTGGACGGAACGTCGGTTGCAGCCAATATGGCGGTTATCGAGGCGCAATTGGGTGAGGCCTATATACGTCAGGTCCGGTTGCTGGCCGAAGCGGCCAACACCACGATCATGGAGTGGACACCCGAACTCGAGGCCCTGCCCAACATCGAGCACAACCGCGCGCTGTTTGCCGCTGAAGATCGCCTTCGCGTGTCCCGTGCCGCATCGCTTTCGACCCAGATGGCTCAATTGGGCGAACAGATTATCCAACTGGAAAATCAGGTCGCCGGCCTCCATGCCCAGCGCGACGCGGTGGCTGCGCAGACCGGCATTCTGAACGAGCAACTCGAACGGCTCTCGGCCCTTTTGTCCCAGGGACTGGTCGAAGCGAGCCGGGTAAGCGATCTGCGTCGTCAAATCGCGCAACTCGATGGCGAGAGTGCGCGGATCGCAACCGAGATCGCGCGCGGCAACGCGGCGACTTCCGAGCGCCGGCTGCAGGTTTCCCAAGTCCAGGAATCCTATCAAAGCGAGGTGCTGGGACAGCTGCAGGAAACCGGCCAGGAGATCGCCGAACTGGAGCAGCAAAGAGTTGCCGCGCAGGATCGTCTCGACAGACTCGTCATACGCGCACCCATCACGGGCATCGTGCATCAGATGCAGGTTGCTACCCTGGGCGGCATCGCCAGCGCGGGGGAAACGCTTATGCAGATCGTGCCGCAGGATGACGAGATCATGGTCGATGTTCGCATCAATCCGCTCGACATCGACAAGCTTGCCGCCGAGCAAACCGTCACGCTGCGGCTTTCGAGCTTCAACTCGCGCTCAACACCGGAACTGCTGGGGCTGGTGGACAGGATCTCCCCTGATCTGACCCGCGATGCTGCGTCCGGCACGCAGTTTTATGTCGTGAGGGTTCGTCTCCCCGGCGACGAACTCGAAAGACTGCCGGAAACGGCCCGGCTTATCCCGGGAATGCCGGTTGAGGCCTTCTTTGCAACCGGCGACAAGACGGTGCTGAGCTATCTGGCCAAGCCTGTCATGGATCAGCTCGCCCTGGCATTCCGGGAGGATTGAGGCAAAGTCGAGGTTTGTAAAAAGGGGGCTCAAGGCCCCCTTTTTCTTGTTCGATATGTTGAAGCGGCGTCCCTCGGGGCGCCGCTTATGTTCAGAGAATGAAGTCCACGGCCGTGAGGTCGATCAGGCCGGTAAGTTCGATGCTGAAATCGGCCACCTGGTCGCCGTTGATGTCTCCGGCGATAATGGTTTTGTCATTATCGGTGCCTTCAAGATCCTCGAAAGCGAAATTGAGTTCTCCCGCTATGCCGGTGAAAGCTGCGCCGACCGATGCAAGGAACGTAAACGCCTGGTTTCCTGCTGCCGCCGTGTCGGCATCGATGATCGAGAGATCGATCATGTCCTCGCCCTGGGTGAAGTCTGTGATGACATCGCGGTTGGCGACGCCGGGCGATGAGTGGGCGACGTTGCGAAATATAAAGACATCGGCGCCTTCGCCACCGGTCAGGATATCCTTACCGCCTCTCCCGTCTAGATGGTCATTGCCGTCGCCACCCGAGAGCGAATTGGCTCCGCCAGAACCGACAAGAGTGTCGTTGCCGCCGCCACCTATTACATTTTCGATATCATTGAGGCTGTCGGCCCCAGTTTGGCTGCTCAAGGCAGTTCCCGCACCGAGATCTGCGGTGACATCTGCCGAGATACGCGAGAAGTCCACAGTGTCGGTATCGTCGCCGCCCTTATAGCTGTCGTTGCCATCATCCAGCGTTGCGACAAAAATATCATCGCCCCGGCCGCCGAAGATTATGTCGTCGCCGCTATCGCCAAACAGAGTGTCGTTGCCGCCACTGCCTCGGATCGTGTCGTTGCCAGCGCCGCCCAACATCAGATTGTCTGCCCCCGACCCGACAAGAGTGTCGTTGCCAGAGCCTCCGGTGATATTTTCGATTGCACTCAGGCCATCGGTTCCGGTTTGGGTGCTCGAGGCAGTGCCTGCACTGAGACTGGCGGTGATGTCCGCTGAGATACGTGAGAAGTCCGCAGTGTCAGTACCGTCGCCGCCCCTAAAGCTGTCGTTACCATCATCCAGTGTCGCGACGAAAATGTCGTCACCCGGGCCGCCGAAGATTATGTCGTCGCCGCTATCGCCAAACAGGGTGTCGTTGCCGCCACTGCCCCGGATCGTGTCGTTGCCAGCGCCGCCCAACATCAGATTGTCTGCACCCGACCCGACAAGAGTGTCGTTGCCGGAACCCCCGATGATGTTTTCGATAGCACTTAAGATGTCGGTCCCGGTTTGGGTGCTAATGGCGGTGCCCGCTCCGAGATAGGCGGTAATGTCAGCCGAGATTCGGGAGAAGTCCACGGTGTCGATACCATCGCCGGCTTTATAAATGTCGTTACCGTCATCCAGCGTCGCGACAAAAATGTCATCGCCTGGGCCGCCAAAGACAGTATCATCGCCGCTATCGCCAAACAGAATGTCGTTGCCGCCACCGCCCCGGAGCGTGTCGTCACCGACGCCGCCATGGTATTGATCTGACGTTGCACCCGCTACGAGGGAATCTGCGGCTTCGGTGCCCAGGACGTCGGTCATGCCGACCAGATCAAGCGTGGCGCTGGCCGGGGTGGTCCCGTCGGCGGTGGTGATCGAATAGGTAAAGATCACTTCGGTATCGTCATTGAGGTCGGGGATGAACAACCATGTTCCGTCGCCGTTTTCGGTCAGAGTGCCCGAAGATGCGACGAGACCCACTATGGCCAAGGACATGCCCGTATATGCCGATCCGGCAAGATCACGGGGAGTGATCGTGCGTGTCATATCCTCGGTCAGAGGAGCCAGTGTCACTGGCGGCGCAGTTTCGATCACAGGAGTGGTTGCCGGTGAGATCACGCTTTCCGGGGTGCCACCGAGATCGATGTAGCTCACGATCACGCGCACCAGAGCGTTTGCGTCATCATCTGTGAGCGTGTAGGTCGCTGCTGTCGCGCCGGCGATGTCGTTAAATCCCGATCCTGTATCGCGCTGCCACTGATAGCTGAGGCTTCCCAATCCGTCGGGGTCGCCGAGCGTGCTGGTATCGGCGCTCAGCGTCTGGTTTTCCGCAGCGTCGCCGAGGATCGATACTCCGCCTTCGGGGGCATCGTTGGCATCGGAGACGGCGATCGAAATCTCCTTGTCAAAAACCAGCAAGCCGTCCGTTGCCGTGATCGTCAAGTCGATCGTGGGTTCGGTTTCGAAATCGAAGGCAATTCCGGCCTTTCGGTAGAGCGCGCCGTCGACCGGATCTATCTCGAACCTGTCATCGGAAACCGTCAAGACGTTCTGGCGCTTGTCGGCGTCAAGATTGGGATCGATGACGAGCAGGTCGGCCACCTTGACGCGGTCGAGCATGATTTCGGGGATCGCAGCGAGATTGGTAAGTTCAATGTCGGTGGGCGCCAGATTTTCCGCGTCGACCCGCACCAGGCTTACGAGGTGATCGCCCAGACCAACGAGCCGGAGGGTCATAATGCCGTCAACAATACTGACGATTTCAGCTCCTGAGACGGTGAACTGGCTGTTCGATATGCCTGCGAGATCGATGGCGACCAGTCCTTCGCCATTCATGGTGAAGGAGAGATTGACGCCATCACCTTCGAGGGCGACCAATTGCATGCGGGCGCCGATCGAGCTGATGTGGGTTACATCGGCCCGGACCGAGCCCAGCTTGATCTCGAACGTGCCGCCGTCTGCGTCTAGGAAGACCGAGCTGTCGTCATAAGCGTACCAGTTGGTGACAGCTTCGATGGTTTGCGAACCCAGGGAGTCGAGATTGACGGCAAAGGTGCCGAGCGTTCCGGTCTGCGGCGTTGCTGTAACGGTGATCGTATCTCCGTTGACAGCGTAGGCGAGGTCGGTTTTCTCGAAGGTCGAGATCCGGGCGGCCAGGTCGGCGAGCGTCACGAATTCGGAACCGGCCGCGTGGGCGGCACTGAGGAATTCGGTGAACATGCTGAGGTCATAGGGCGAGGACCCTATGTCGTCGACATCCCAGGCGGTGACCCCGTAGTCGTGCCATGGCCACACGACAATCGGGAGGTCGGAGTTGGTCGTCAGGTCTTCAAATTCAGCGATCCATTTCGCCGCCGCCTGTGCGGCCGTCAGCCCCAGCCAGCCAAGCAAGGTAAAGTCAAAGCTCATATTGGGAGCGAGATAGACCTTGCCGGTGTCGTCGGGCGAGAGGTAACCGAAGGCTCCCGGATATCCAGCCCCGACCAAGGATGCTCCACCTGTGAGGTAGTCGTAATACTGGATGATCTGGCGGGCCGTTTCGAGCGTTTCCGGCATTCCCGGCACCGCAGCACCGCTCACGACGATCCCGAGATTGTCCTCGATGACGTGCCGTGACGTCTCGAACTGGAATTTGAACGACGCCTCGAGGATGGCCTTGGAAACCGGATCGAGCGCCATCGGATCGGGTGCCGCAATGGCAGCCTGCAGCGTGGCATTGATCTGGGCCACACTCATCCCCGCCAGGGCGTCGATGACCGACTGATCGGCATCTTCGCGCATGCAATAGGGACAGAAGCATGCCGAGGGGTTGTCGAGCATTGCCGCATAGCCGGCAATGCGTTGGTCCAGAATTTCCTGGGTCACCTCGTCAGGCAGCAAGAGATTGGTGTCGAAAGGATGGGTGTAGGAGTGCGACCCGATCTCGTTGCCCATCGCCAGGAGCTGCTGGTAATAGGCAGAAGAAATGAACCAGTTGGTGTCCTGGTCGGGACTATAGAGACCCACATTGACGTAATAGGAGCCGACGAAATTGTAATCGGCTTTCCACTGGTCGAGGATGGGGAGCATGGCATCATAGATACCGCCGTCCACATCGTAGGTTTCCTGGGACTGGTCCATGTCGGTGCGCGAGGCGACGATGGCGTTGTCCCGGCTCATCGACAGCGAAACCTTCGGCCCGTCCAGGCTCTGGGTTACCCAGTCCAGTGACTGGCCGAGCAAATTGTGGTCGGCCAGCATACCTTCGGTAGCAAAGTGGACGTTGCGTCCGCCGGTCGTGGTCGAAATGACCGCATCATGACTGGTGCCATTGACCACCTGCTGGGCGATCACAGTGCCGGCACCCGGGGTCACTGTCGAGAAATACGACGTCGACCCGCCCGTATAGGTGTGGATCGTGCCATCCGTATATCCGGTCGTGATGTCGTGGGTCCCCGAGGTGACCAGATCGATATCGACGCCACTCTCGCCGCCGGTGCGCGTCAATCCCAGAAGCGTTTGCATGCGTTCGTATGGATTGGCCGACAGCGCATCGCCATCGGCGGCATTGGTCATGAAATCGCCGGCCGTGATGATGGGGACGTCGTATTCATAGACAAGCTGGTTCAGCGTCGCCGCAATATCGGCGTAGTTCTCCGGGGCGTTGCGGAACGAGGGAAACACCACCGCCTTGTATTGCGAGAGCAGTTCGAGATTTGTGAGGTCGTCCTCTCCGATGAGGTCGAAGGGAATGCCAGCACTCATCGCCTGGCTCTGGGCAGCCATGATCAGCTGGGAGTAGGCCATCTCGGAGAAATAGGCGCCAGCCGTGGTTGCCGAAAAGACGATGGCGACCTTGTGGCTCGTGCCTGCGGAGGGCAGGCCGGAATTGTCGGCTATGGTGTAGGCCGGCTGGGTGTAGTCGGCGGGCAGATGCACGGCGTCATTGATGTCGGCCATCAGGCCGATCTTGTCTATGCCCTCTCCCAGGAGGGATTTGGGAATGGCAAGCTCCATGGTCTTGCCGTCGGGGCCGATGGCGAAGTCGAGCTCGGCGACCAGGGTTTGTCCGGCTTCTCCGGTATAAAGACGTGCGCGCCCATCGCTGTCGATATTGACGTTGAATTCGGCGCCCACGGCCCAACCGAAGACCAGATGACCGGTAGAGGTGTCGTTATCGGTGTTGATCCAGAAGGTTGTGTTCGGCCCGATGTCGACCTCGCTCTTGAGCCCGATGACGTAGGCGTCATTGGCTACGGTGCCGTAGAGTTCATAGCCGGCGACATGGGTCGTGGGGGTTTCGAGGCGTTGATCCTCGGTCCATTCGCTCAGGATTCCGTCGAAGGCGCTGACGGGCGGTAATGCTATTGTGTAGCCCCCAAAACCGTAATTGTTTGGAAGAAACACCGTGTCGTTGACATCGGTGAGCACGGCGATCTGTTCGATGCCCGTACCCAGCAGGGACTTTGGAACAGCAAATTCAAGCGTTGTGCCGTCCGGGCCGAAGGCGTGGTCGAGGTCGGCGACGAATGTTTCGCCCGCCGCGCCGGAATAGAGCCGGGCGATGCCGTCGGCTCCGATATTGACGTTGAACTCGGCGCCTCCGGCCCAACCCCATATCAGGTGGCCGGTTGCAGCGTCGCCATCGGTATTGATCCAGAAGGTCGTGTTGGGACCGATCGGCTCGGCGCTTTTGAGCGCGACGACAAAATCGTCGGTATCGACCCGGCCATAAAGCTCATAGCCCTCGATACTTGTCTCCGGGCTCTCAAGGCGCTGATCCTCGGTCCATTCGGTCAGCAGCCCATCAAAACTCGACGTCTGCGGTTCGGTCAGCGTGTATCCGCCAGTGCTGTAGTTGGGCGGAAGAAACACCGTGTTGTTGATGTCGGCCAGAATCTGCACCGACTGGACCCCGCCCAGATCGAGCCGGGACACGGAAAATTCAATGCTCATTCCACCCGGAGCGATGGCAAAGTCGATCTCGGCGACGAATGTTTCACCCGCCGCGCCGGAATAGAGCCGGGCGATGCCGTCGGCATCGATATGGACATTGAACTCGGCGCCTGCCGTCGATCCGAATACCTGGTAGCCGGTGGTGGCATCGCCGTCGGTGTTGAACCAGAAGGTCGTTCCCGGTGCGATCGGCTGGGCACTCGAGAGCGCGAATACGAAATGATCGGGTTCAACCCGGCCGTACATTGCGTATCCTTCGACCAGCGTCGATTGGGTATCGAGACGTTGATCTTCGGTCCACTCGGTCAGCAGCCCGTCAAATGTGCTGTCGGGCATCTGGGTAACGAGATACCCGCCGTCGGCATATGACGATGGCAGAAACACGGAATTGTTGATGTCCGCATAAACCGTGAGCGAGGTCACAGCGAGTCCGACCAGCGCCTGAGGCAATTTCATTTCCAGCGTCATCCCCCCGGCGCCGATTACATATTCGATTTCGGCAACAAGGGTTGCCCCTTCCGAGCCCGAATAGAGCCGGGCGATCCCGTCGTCGCCGAAGTTTATGTTGAACTCTGCACCCACCGCCCAATCAAAGACCAAGTGTCCGGTCTCGCCGTTGGCGTCGGTGTTGAGCCAGAACGTCGTGTTGGGTCCGATCGGCACGGCACTTTCCAGTGCAATGAGGAAAGCCCCGTCCTCATACCGGCCAAAGAGCGCATAACCATCGACGAGCGTTTCGGGCCGCTCGAGGCGATCGGATGGCGACCAGTCGGTGAGGGTTCCATCAACGGTGATGGTCATTGGGGTGTCTCCTGTGCAGAAGGGTTGTCAATCAGCGCCAATGATCGCCATTCGGCGGTTTCATCCGTCGCTGCTGATTTGAGGCGTTCAAGCCGCGCGAGGTCGTGCTGGCTTGCCAGCCCGTTCGTGCGGCCCAATTCGATAGTGGCACGCTCACCGGTCCGGTCGCCCTCAAGCCGGTACAGCCCGATCAGCCGCCGATAGGCGGCGGCGGTGGGTGTCCGGACAAAGATCTGTGCGAGGATGCGGGCTTCGTTGCCGTAGGAATTCTGGGCTCGATAAACGTCGATCAGCATCGGCCGCGCCCAGTCACTTTGCGGGCGGGTGGCGATTTCGTCTTCAAGCAGATGCGTAAGTGGGCCGATCTCACCCTGGGTCTGATAGAGCCCAGCCAGCGAATAGGCCTCGAACGGGTTGAGCCGAGCCGTTTCGCGCTTGGTTTCATATAGCACTATGGCTTCGCTTACCCGCCCCTGCGAAAGCAGCACTTGAGCCTTTTCCTCGGTGTTGGGCAGCATGGCAATCGCCGCAACGATGGTGACTGCGACGATAACCGCAACAAAGATCGTGGTTCGTTCGGACGGATCCATGCGCGACAGGAAGGCCAGGGGGCCGGGGCCCGAAAGCCATGTCGGACGATAGGGTTCGCGGTGGTCAGCGAGAGTGGGCATCATCGAGCTCCCTGTCGCCGACAAACAACACCACCCCGAGCGTCGCGGCTGCGTCGTGGGCCTGGGCAACATCAGCGGAGGCACTGAGATATTCGGCCAGGAACACCGGCTTGCCTTCAGCGGTGAGGCGGGAGATCAGTTCGAGGGAAGCGCGCAGCGTCCCGAGGCTGTTGCGCTGCTCGTCTTCCTCGGCGCCAAACAGCAGGTCTTCCTTGGCCAGTCCGTCGATGATGCGGCGGTATGAAGGGTCGCTCAGCAGCTCTTCGCCATTCTGCGGCACGACCAGAAATTGCGGCACGCCGGAACGGGCATAGGCGGCAAGGCTATTGACGAAAGCCACCATCGCGCTTTTGCGGGGGGAGGCGCCGAGCTGGGGATCGTTGCGCTCGAAAGCATCGACCCGATCGAGATAGACGCCATCGAAGCCGGCCGCGATAATCTGGTCGAGATAGCTGGCGGGCTGACCGAAAATGATCGCCTGCCAGGCTGGGTCCCAGTAACGGATATCGTAATTGCCGTCCCATTCGGGGTTCTCGCCAAGCAGCCAGGCCGGGCGGTTCCGGGCCCAGTCGTCCTGCCAGTAGAACCGGTAGCTTTCAGCCTCACCTATTGAGAGATAGGCGAGGACAAAGCGCCGCGATCCATCGGGCTTGGTTTTGAGGGTGGCGATTTCGCGGGCGGAAAAGGCGCCTTCCACCGTCCCATCGCGCGAATAGTCAATGACCAGCAGGTCCGAATGGGTGGCGGCAAGGATACGCAGATCGATCCCCTGGAGCTGGTAGCTCCAGGACCGAACTCCGGCCAGTGCCGAAGCTGCTCCGCCGATTGCATACGACGAAAGCATCAGCGGAAATGCGGCCAGGACGGCGGCCAGTCCGGCCAAGCGTATCCCCATAACGCAAGTCTCCCATTCGCCCGATCATTTGGGTCGGGGCGATCTGGACACTATGGGGGCGCTGCCTGCGCAATGTTGACATTCATCAACTCGGGGTCGGCTTGGGCACGACATTATTGGGGCAGTTGTCACAAGACGTTCGGGAACCCGAACATAGAAAGCAGGGTGGCCATCATGGCACAGTCCATTCAGACTTCTTCCGGGGCAAAATCCGCGCCCCTTCCGGAAAAGCCAGTCGCCCGGACATTGTTTACCGCGCTCAAGACACTGGTCTTTGCCACCGAACTGGTTGGAATTATCCTGCTCGTTCTGGGGTACATCGACCTGGGCACCGCGCTGGCCCTTCATCTGGGATATTGCGCCGTGTTGCTGGCGACCGTTTTTACGGCGGAGCGCGGCGGCGTCTATTCGGGCGATCTTCAGTGCTTTGCGCTTCAGGTACTGGTGGCGGGCCCGCTGGGGGCGGCCTCGGCCATGATCGACGAGCAGCTTTCATCTCGCATCCGTTCAGAGCATCTCCAGCGCTGGTACGATACCATAGCGCCACCACTTAAACCGGCAGTGACCCTGGCCGACCGTATCCGTGACGATCAGGTCGTCCGTCCGGCAGCACGGCTGCCGAAATCGGTCGACCGGCTGATTACGTCGGGCTCGATGCGGGAGAAACAGGCGCTTTTTGCCTCGATCGTTGCCGACGGCCCAACCGAGGGCGTCAACCTGATCGAAAAGGCGCTGCGCAGCCGCGATCAGCGGGTTCGCGTCCAGGCGGCCGCCGTTTCCGCGCTCTTTCGCTCCAAGGTTCGCATCAGTGCGGGCCAGCGACATCAATCGGATATTGCCGTTCCTGCCAATGACTTCACGACGCCTGCAGCATAGGGGCTGACGACATGGAAATGCCCTCCTGGTTTGTGCCCACTTGGCGCGACCCCGAGCCTGAAACAGATGTGTGCCTGATCGCCGAGGGCTGCTACCCCTATGTTGCGGGAGGGGTCTCCACCTGGATCGACTGGCTTATCAGAAGCCATCCGGATCTGAGCTTTTCGGTGCTGGCCATCTTGCCGAGCATACCGCTGACCGAACCGCGCTATGAGCGCCCGGCCAATCTGAAGGCCATCGATCACCTGTATCTTGACGACAAGAGCAGGGGCCAGAAGAACAGCTGGCCGGCCATGACGCCGCAATGGTACGCCGATACGCTCACCGCAATTCTCGATCATGGCGATCCGGCGGCGTTTCATGCACTGCTCGACAAGCTGGGGCCGGGAAGACGTCGCCCTGGCGTTGCGGCACTGCTCGATTCCCCCCAGGCATGGCAGGCGCTTTCGGCCGGCTATGGACGCATGCCGCAGACGGCGTTCATTTCGTATTTCTGGGCATGGCGTGCGCTGGCGGGCGGGTTGTTGCGTACCCTGGTCAGCCCGCTTCCCAACGCCCGGCTCTACCATTCGGTTTCCACGGGCTATGCAGGACTGGTTGCAGCGCGTGCTGCCCACGATACCGGCCGTCCGGTGATGATTACCGAGCACGGAATCTATTCCAACGAGCGGCGCGTCGAAATCCTGATGGCCGACTGGATCAAGAACAGCATCGAAACCGGGCTCGATTTTACCGATGAGCGCCAGGATGTCCGCGATTTCTGGGCCGACGCTTTTGAAAGCTTTGCGCGCATCGCCTATAGCGCGGCCGGCGACGTTATCGCGCTCTATGGCGACAACAATGCCTTCCAGCTGGCGCTGGGGGCCGACGCCAAGAAGCTCACCGTGGTCCCCAACGGGGTGGATGTCGACCGCTTCAATACGCTGCCTGAACGCGTTTCAAAACGTCCCACCCTGGCGTTTATCGGCCGCGTCGCGCCGATCAAGGACATCCAGACGTTTATCGATGTCGCCGAACGGGCTGCGTCCAAGGTCAAGGACCTGCGCGCCTTCATCATAGGGCCGATGGATGAAGATCCCGAGTACGCCCAGAGCTGCATCGACGCCGTCAATGAGCGTGGGCTGACTGACACCATCATTTTTACCGGTCCCGTCGATGTGCGCGACTACATGGCCGAAATAGATGTTCTCATGCTCACCTCGATTTCCGAGGCGCTGCCGCTCGTTATTCTCGAAGCCGGGGCTGCAGGTGTTCCCTGCATCGCAACCGATGTTGGCGCTTGCCGGGAAATTCTGGGATGCCCGGGCAGTCCCGGGCAGGCAGCCGTCGCTGGCATTGGCGGCATGGTCGCGCCGGTTGGCGATGTCGGGGCGCTCGTTTCGGCCGCCGTGCATCTGCTCAACAATCCCATGGCGCGCGAGAAGATGGGTGCAGCGCTACGCTCCAAGGTCCGGATCCAGTTCCGGTCGGATACCATCGCCGCGGCCTATACGAAACTTTACGGCAGGCATCTTTCCAAATTCGCCAAGAGTGAGGTCTAGACATGGCTGGCATCGGGTTTGCCCTTTCCAAGCTGAGCAGTCAGAACAATCTGGCCGGGCATTCAATGGCCACCGGTCATGCCATCATGGTTACGGCCGGGCCATGGATCGTCATCATGGTCGGCCTGGCGTTGATTTCATGGCTCGGCGTTCCGCTGGTGGGGCTGGAGATGACGACGACGTTCCGCGTCCTGGTCATCTATTGCTTTGCGCTCTCTCTGGTGGTGACGGCGCCCATCGCGCTCGAGCTCAATCTGCGCGTTTCGGCCCAGTTGTTCGACCGCCGCTTCGACCAGGTGCATGGCATCTACAATGGTGCCCTGGGGGTTGCGGCGCTGATTACCGTGGTTCTCGCCTGGGTGCTGTTTTACGTTATCATCGGGCTGGACATGGCCACGGCGACGGCCGCCACCTTCTGCGTTTTGCAGGTGTCCCTGCTCTGGCTCACCATGTCCATGGTCGCGGCGATCCGCCAATACACCACGGTGACAACGGGCTTTACCATGGGTTTGAGCGTGTCGGTCGTGCTCGGCCTGTCGCTTGCCAGCCTGGGCTATGGTGTTGCGGGCCTGCTCGCGGGGTTCGGGGCGGGGCTGTTTCTGGCCTTTGCCATTCTGCACGGGCTCATTGTCCAGACCTTTCCCGGCCGGATGCTGCGCTTGTCCGACGGCATTCGGTCGCTGATCGCCCACCCCATACGCTCGCGCACTTTCGTCATAGCGGGGCTGTCGAGCGCGCTCGCCGTGTGGATCGACAAACTCGTCGTCTGGCAATCGTATGAAGCCACGGCCATCGCGCATGGGCTCATTCACGCGCCACGATACGACGTACCCATGTTTATTGCCTATCTCTCGATCGTTCCGCTGATGAGCATCGTTTCGATCTGGCTGGAGACCGATTTTTTCGTCGCCTATCGCAAGTATCGCGACATCGTCCATTCGGGCGGCACGCTCCGCCACATCGATGCCCAGCGCAGCGAGATCACCTGGCAGACCACAAATACGATCTTTTCGGCTTTCGTTATCCAGATCGCGATCAGTCTCGTGCTGGCGCTGGCCGGACCCTGGATCGTCGGCTTTCTCGGACTTGGGCTCGAAACGCTGCAGGTCCTGCGTCTCGCGCTGATTGGCGCGGCGTTCCACTTCCTGTTTCTCGCATGCGTCGGGGTTATCCTCTTTGTGCAGTACGCGCGTGCCTACTTCGTGCTGCAGGCCACCTTTCTCGTGCTCAATGGTGGGCTGACTTATGCGCTGCTGGCCAATCCGGACGCCCTGGGACTGGGGTACGTGATCGCAACGGGCGCCGCTGCGATCCTTGCCTATGTGGTCATGGTCAACACGCTCAAGGTGATGAACAGGCTGACATTCATCGACAATAACCCGGCGGTTGCAGGCTAGACCCTGCGCTGCCCCGGAACCAAGGATAAACACAGTGAACGTCCATGCGCCGAAACGGGGGAGTCCCAGGCTCTCGCTGGGAGAAACGACCAGAGGCTCCACGAACCATTGGGTGGGGGTCGTTGAAGGCGCCGTGCTGATTGGCGGTGTGTTTGCCGTCGAACGCCTGGGGTTGTTCGATCTTCAGACGCTGCCGCTCCATCCGCTGGTTCTCGCCGTGGCGCTGATTGCCGCTCAATATGGGGCTTCGGGCGGGATCATGGCCGCTGCAATGGCTTCCGCGCTTGCGCTTCTGGGCGGCACGCTGCCCCAAAGGGTGGTGGGCGAGGGGTACTTCGAGTATCTCGCTGCGGTCTGGACGACGCCTTTGGCCTGGCTGGTCATCGCCGTGCTCGTGGGGATCATCTCGGATGGCCATCGGCGATTGCTGCAGCGCTCCGAGCAAGCGCTTTTTGAAGTGCAGAAGGAGCGCGACCTGATTTCAGCGCAATATGAGGCATTGGCGGCGCGCGCCAAGCGGCTCGAAAGGCGCGTTGCAGGGATCGAGAACGGCTCCTCGTCTCGTCGATGAAAATTGGTCCGCTGTCAATATCGTACAAACCCTAGTGGGAGAACCGGAATTTCTTAACAAAAGTTAAAAACCCATAATTAAGAAAATATGGGAGGACTAAACAAATGTTTATGCAAAGGGAGCCCCGCAGTATGGGTCCAAGTTCCATCACCGGAGCTGCCGGGTATACGGGATTTGCTGAGGGTTTGAAGCTTAGCGCTACCGCACGGCATAGGGAAAAAGAGCTCATCTATGCTCAGGGCGACGAGGCCGGCGACATCTTTATCGTCGAATTCGGCTGCGTCCGCGTCTCGCGGATAACGCTGGAAGGCCGTCGACTGGTCACCGGGTTTTACTTTGCGGGCGAGGTCTTCGGCTTTGAAACAGGCTCCGAGCGGCAGTGCTACGCTGAAGCGCTCGAATATTCAGGCACGCGGAAATTTCATCTCGAAGATAGGGATCTGACCAATCCGCGGATTGCCGATATGCTGTTTGACTACCTTGAAAGCACCCATCAGCACCTCTTGATACTGGGAACCCAGAATGCCATCGAACGCGTGGCTGCTTTTCTTGTGGGGATTGCCGACCGGCGGGGGGGCGACGGTCCACGGGCCCGTCTTCCGATGTCGCGGAGCGATATTGCCGATCATTTGGGGCTGACGCTGGAAACCGTATCGCGCGCTATTCACCGCCTGCAGGTTCTCAAGCTCATTACGCTGGTGGGCGCACGCGATGTCATTCTGCTCGACCGCGAGGCGCTGATCGATCTGGGCGCTTAGACCGGTGTTTCGCAGGGTGTTGGAATAGTGCCTGTTTTGTAGCGTATTGAGGTAAAGTGGTGTCGCACTTTATCTCAGTACGCCCCAGCTAATCGCGGCCTGCATACTGGTCCGAGCCCTCAACGGCCATCCGTACCAGCTCCGCGAGGCTGTGGGCATGCATCTTGGTCATGATCGTGGCGCGATAGACTTCGACCGTCCGGGGGCTCAGGCCGAGATTGCGGGCGATGGACTTGTTGGGGAGCCCGTTGACGACTCCTTCGAGAACCTGACGCTCGCGGGTGCTGAGCGACTCCAGCTTCTGACGGGCCGCCTGGCGCTGGTGACGAACCTGGCTCTTTTCCTGTGCCGCAGCGCAAACCCTGGTGAGGGTGGCCAGAATGGTCTCTTCGCTGAACGGCTTTTCAATGAAATCGCTGGCGCCGGCCTTCATGGCCTCGACGGCAGCCAGCACGTCTCCATGTCCGGTGACAACGATCACCGGCAGGGTGTTTCCGTCCTTGCGCAAACGCCGCAGCAGATCGATGCCGTTCATTTCCGACATGCGCAGATCGGTTACCAGGCAGGCCTCGTGCAAGTTTTCAGCCGTGTCGAGGAATTCGGCCGCTGACGCGTATTTCCGTGATCGCCAGCCCGACGCCGCGAGCAGAAACGATAGTGACTGACGAACCGGTTCTTCGTCGTCTACGATGTGGATCAGGAAGTCACTCGTCATGAGCCTGAACCTCTCTGTCGACCAAGGGAAGGGTGAACGTGAAGATCGTTTCTCTGCCCGCTACGGACCGAGCACTTATTGCGCCTCCATGTGCTTCTATAATGCGCTTGGAAATCGAGAGGCCGACCCCCATGCCGCGCCGTTTGGTCGTTACGAAAGCCTTGAAGATTTCCTCACCGAAGTCGGGGGGAATACCCTGCCCGGTATCGCTGAGTTCGATCCGCGCGAATTGACCGCTGCGCCGTGTGCGTATGGTTATGACCTTGCGCTCGCTGGTTCGCACAGCGTCGGTGGCATTGCGGAGGAGATTGACGATAACCTGCTGGATTTGGGTCGGGTTGCCCAGGGCCTCAAGCGGTCCGGGGGCCAGGTCGAGTTCGGTAAGAATGCCGTCTTCCCTTGTACCGGCCAGCGCCAGCGCCATGGCACCTTCGATCAGCGTGTTGACGTTGACGATCTCCTTGTCGATCTCGCCCTGTGCCATGAAGATACGAAGGTGATGGATGATGTCGCCGGCACGCAGCGCCTGGGTTGCTGCTGCCGCAAGCGACTCGCGCAGTGCAGGAAGCATTGCTGCGTCGAAGACCTCGAGCATGCGCTTGGCGCCCTGCACGTAATTGCTGATTGCCGAGAGCGGCTGGTTGATTTCATGGGCCAAAGCTGAAGCCATCTCACCCATCTCGCTCATGCGCGACAGCCGGGCCAGTTCGGCTTCGGTTTGTTCGAGCCGGGTTGCGGCACGCTCGCGCTCGGTCATGTCGCGCGCAAAGCCGATAAACAGAAGGCCCTCGCCTGTCGCGATCCGGACCACGTCGATGCTCATGGGAAACGTTGTGCCGTCGCTCCGCTTGCCCCGCAGCAAACGGTTCCGGCCAAGAAACCGGGCAAAGCCGGTGGGCGGATAGTCTGCACTGCCAATGCGATCGAAATGATGGGGCTCGGCTATCAGAATCTGGACGCTCCGGGTCAGTACCACTTTCTCGCGATAGCCAAATAATCTCTCGGCCGCCGCGTTGAATGAAACGATCTCTCCGCTCGGTTTGCTCGCTATCGTCGCGTCCGAGATGGTGTCGAGGATGGCCTGCAGGTAGCTCTCCCGCCGTTGCAGGAGCTTGCTGGCCATCAGAGCCTTGTTCCGTTCCTCGCGCAGGATGCCGCCCAGCCAGGCGATTCCAACACCGACGCCCGCGAACAAGATGAGGTCGGGGCCTTGGGACGTGCTCTCTTCCTCGGTGAAAAGATACACCAGCGGGAGCGCAAGGACCATGGTGAACACGCCGGGCGCCATGCCGCCCATGCCAGCGGCGAGCAGAATGGCCAGCGCAAAAAACATGCCGTTAAATGATGATGTGAAAACGGGGGCGACGGCCAGCTTCAGGGTACTAACAAGGATTAGTCCCGCCAAGCCAATCACATAAGCAATTATTATGTCCCTCGGCAGCCCCATGACAACAGTAGCACCCGGTTTCCGGCCGCAGGGTAAAATCTTGTCGGAAAAGCGGCAAGTAAATTAAAAAAGAGCGTATGGCGGAGGCGTGTGCGGGTTACGACCTGGCAGATTCCGGCGTGCTGCGTTTCGTGCGGAGCGCACTCCAGACGAAATAGACGATCAGCAGAGCCCCGATGGCAAGGACAGTGGCGCTGATGGGGCGCTCGAAAAACACCCAAGGGTCACCGCGCGACAGCAGCAGGGACCGGCGCAGGTTGGTTTCGATCAGTGGGCCGAGCACCAGGCCCAAAAGCAGCGGGGCAGGGGAAAAGCGCATCAGGCGCAGGCCATAGCCGACGAGCCCGAACGTAACGGCCAGCATCACGTCGAACACCGAATTGTGGATCGAGAAGACGCCGACGCAGATGAAAACCAGAATGGCCGGATAGAGCAGGCCATAGGGAATGGAGAGGATCCGTACCCATACCCCGATCAAGGGCAGGTTGAGGATCAGCAGCATGATGTTGCCGATGAGAAAGCTGACGGTCAGGCCCCAGAACAGTTCGGGCTGATCGACCACGAGACGCGGGCCAGGCACGATGCCGTGGATGATGAGCGCGCCGAGCATGATGGCGACGATGGCATCGCCGGGGATGCCGAGGCTGAGGGTGGGGATGAAGGCGGTCTGTGCGGCGGCGTTGTTGGCCGCCTCTGGGGCGACGACGCCTTCGATGGCGCCCTTACCCAGCTGGTCGCGATTGGGCGAAACGCGCTTTTCGACGGCATAGGCAACGAAGGTCGATAGGGCCGCTCCGGTGCCGGGCAGGATGCCGAGCACCGAACCGATGCCAGTGCCGCGGATGGCGGGCATGAGCGAACGTTTCCAGTCGTCCCGCGTGGGGAGCAGGGAGCGCCAGGTGACATTCATGGCCTGCACCGTGCCGCGCTTGATGCGGCCGGCATTGGCGATGACCTCGGAAATGCCGAACAGGCCGGTTGTGATGATGACCAGGTTCAGCCCGTCGCCGAGTTCGGGGAAGCCGCCGGTAAAGCGCCGCACGCCGCTGTTGACGTCGGTGCCCACGATGCCGAGCAGCAGGCCGAGCACCACCATGGCAAGGGAGCGGGCCGGAGAGCCATCGCCGACCAGGGCAGCGGCAAGCAGGCCCACGGCCATCAGCGCGAAATATTCCGGTGAGCCGAAGGTGAGTGCAATCCGGGCCAGCGCGGGCGCAAAGGCGGCAAGGATGAGGATACCGACCATGCCGCCAGCAAAGGACGCGATGGTTGTGGCAAACAGCGCCACACCGGCCCGGCCCTGCCGCGCCATGGGATAGCCGTCGAGACAGGCCACGGCGGCCCCGGCGGTGCCGGGCAGATTGAGCAGGATGGACGCTGTCGAGCCGCCATACATCGAGCCGTAATAGATGCCGGCCAGCATGATGATGGCATCGGTCGGGCCGGCATAAAAGGTCAGCGGCAGCAGCATGCCGACCGTTGCGAGCGGGCCGATGCCCGGCAGGACGCCGATGAACATGCCCAGGGTGACGCCGAGAGCGCAATAGAAAAGGGACGAGGTCGACAGCGCGACCGAAAAGCCCAGGGCGAGATTGGCGAAGAGTTCCATCAGAAGGGCCAGTATATCGGTGCGATGGGCATTTTCAGGAAGGTGATGAAAACCAGCGTGCAGCCGAGCGCCAGGCCGGTGGCCAGAAGAAGCACGCTCAGCGGACGCAGCGAGCGATCGGCGAGCGCAGAGATCATGACACTGGCAACAATCGCCGGGATGAGCCCGAACGGGGCGACAAGCAGCGCAAAAGCGATAGGGCCGCCGGCTACGGTGAGCAAGCTCGCTAGCGGGACCGGGGTTTGCGGTATCGTGCCGGCGCGCAGATCTTCAATGATGATGGCGATGCCGGCGATAATGAGGAGCACTGATAGCCCGAGGGGAAAGACAGCGGGGCCGATCTGGCCGATGCTGCCCAACGGGTAGCGAAACGATTCGATAAATGCTGCCGCCCCCACAAGAAGCGTGACAGCGCCAGTGACTGCCGGCCGAACGGGAAGCTGAAGAGATTTTGCCACCGGGTGCGAGTCTCCCCTCGCGTTGCAGGCTGAACCGGCATGCCCTCTTGCAATGCTGGACCTGTGTGATAGCCTGTTCACAAATGTGAATAGGTTTACAATATGAGACAGCCCTCAATCCGAAAAGTCAAGTCGGCAGATCGCACGCTCGATCTTTTGGAAACGCTGGCCGGGTCATTGTCGCCGCTGAGCGCGACGGAAATTTCCACAGCGCTGGAAATTCCGAAAAGCAGCCTTTTTCATTTGCTGGGAACGCTCGAAGATCGTGGCTATCTCAACCAGGATAACCATGCCGGCTATACGCTGGGCCCCGCCGCCGCCCGCCTCGCGAGCGCGGCGATGTCTGAGCCTTCGGTGCTGACGGTGCTGGAGAGCGTGCTCGACGAGTTGCGCGACGCGATCAACGAAAGTTGCAGCTTCAACGTGGAAAAGGGCGATGAGGTCGAAGTGGTGGCGACGCGAGCAGGGCGCAACGCGTTGACCTATACAATGCAGGTCGGTGACCTGGCGCCGCTGTATGCCGTTTCTTCGGGAAAAATCTTTCTGGCCAACAAGACGCGCGACTGGTTCGACGCCTATCTCGACCGGGTCCGTTTCGAGCGCTTTACGCCCAATACCATCCAGTCCCACGAACGCCTGCTGCGTGAAATCGAGCGGACGCGGGCCGAGGGAATTGGGTTTGTGGAGGAAGAATTCACGCCCGGCATAATCGGGATGGGCGCGGTGGTCCGCCAGCACGGACAGATCGTTGGCGCTATCAACGTCGCGGTGCCCAGCCCCCGGTTCAGCCCCCAGAAGGCCTCGCAGGTGCGCCAGCATCTGCGGCAGGCCGTGAGCCGGGCGGAGAGCCTGCTCGGCTAAACTGTTCATCAGCCATCGGTGCCCTTCGCCTCAGCGGCTCCCGGGAGCGGCTTGACATGCGGTGCCGCGCGTGCACTTTTGTTTATGAATAGGAATAGTTTATATATGCAAACAGTGATTTGAAAGACATGGAGGAGGATCCAATGACTTTTCGCAAATCGATACTATGCGGTCTGACGGTTGCGCTGGCGTTTGCCGCTGTGCCGGCCATGGGCCAGCAATGGCCCGAGCGTCCCGTCAATATGGTGGTGGCCTACGGAGCGGGCGGGGGAACCGACACGCTGGCCCGTATCGTGGCGGACCCGCTTTCGCGCATCGTCGGCCAACCAGTGGTCGTTGAAAACCGCCCCGGCGCGGGCGGAACGATCGGCGCGGATGCCGCGGCCAAGGCCACACCGGATGGCTATACGCTGTATATGATGGCCAACGGCCACACTGTCGCCGGCGCCATGTATGCAAGCCTGCCCTACGATCCGGTCGGCGACTTCCAGGGGATTTCCGAGGTTGCCGCCATGCCGCTCGTTGTCGTGGCGCGCCCCGATTTCGAAGCCGATACGCTCGAAGAGCTCATAGCGCTTGCCGCCGAACGCCCGGGCGAACTCAATTTCGCCAGCGTCGGGGTAGGTTCGTCGCAGCATTTTGCCGGCGAACTTCTGGCGGAAACCGCCGGCATCGACATGATGCACATTCCCTATCAGGGCACGCCCGAAGCTCTGGCCGCAGTCCTTTCGGGGGAAGTGGACATGCTGGTCGAAGTGCTGGCGCCGATGCTGGGCCAGATCAGCAGCGGTGACATCAAGGCCATCGTGGCGACGAGCGCCGAGCGTCATCCCAAAATCGCTGACGTCGCAACCGTCGTCGAGGCCGGTTTCGAAGGGTTCGATGTTTCCACCTGGTATGGCATCGCTGTGCCGTCCGGAATGGATGCCGGGCTGGCCGAAGAGATCAACGCAGCGGTCTCGGCGGCACTCGAAGACGAGGCGCTCATCAATCAGCTCGGGGAATCGGGCTATATCGTTGGGGCTTCGGAGCCCGAAGCCTTCACCGCCAAGATCGGCTCGGAAGTCGAGCGCTGGACCGCCGTTCGCGTCAGCGCCGGTATCGACCAGATCTAGGGCAATCCATGGGCCGCGCCGATGGGCGCGGTCCTTCACCTTTTGCGGAATTATTCATCCCCATGACCAGAACGCTAAATCTGCTCACTGTTTGCGGTAGCCTGCGCCAGGGCTCGTTCAACCGCATGGTGGCCAATACCCTGCCCGATCTCGCGCCCGATGGAGTCTCGATTGTCGAAGCGCCCTCGATTGGCGATCTTCCGCTCTACAATGCCGATATTCAGAACGCCGATGGATTTCCGGCTGCCGTAACCGCGCTGGGCGAAGCTATTCGCGCTGCTGACGGGGTGGTCTTTGTGTCGCCCGAGTATAATTTTTCGGTTCCCGGCGTGCTCAAGAATGCGCTGGACTGGGTGTCGCGACTGCCCGACCAGCCCTTCAAGGGCAAGCCCATCGCGCTGCAATCGGCGGCGACCGGGATGTTGGGGGGTGCGCGGGCGCAGTATCACATGCGCCAGATCATGGTATTTCTCGAAGCCCTGGTGTTCACCAAGCCGGAAATCTTCGTGTCCTTTGCCAAGGACAAGGTGGACCCGCAGACCGGCCGCCTTGTCGATGAAGCAACCCGCACGATGATCGCCAGCCAGTTAGACGGCTTTGCGCAGTTTGTCGCCCGCGTGGGCCCAGCCCAAACCGGAGAACAACGATGACGATGCCGCAGGATTTGGTCGACCGCCTTGCCATTCGCGATCTCGTTGAGAACTGGGCCGTGTGGCGCGATGCCGGAGACTGGACGCGCTTCCGGACGTGCTGGCACGATGATGGCGTGATGCAGGCGACCTGGTTTCAAGGGACGGCGGATGAATTCATACGCGTCAGCCGCGAAGGGTTCGAGAAGGGTGTGAGCATCCTCCATTTCCTCGGCGGCACTTCGATCGATCTTTCGGGAGATCGAGCCATCGCCCAGACCAAGATGACCATCTCTCAACGTGGAGACGTGGACGGGGTTTTGTGCGACGTTGTTTGCACGGGGCGGTTCTACGACTTTCTGGAGAAGCGCGACGGCAAATGGGGTGTGGTGCTGCGCCAGCCAATTTATGAGAAGGACCGGCTCGATCCTCTCGATCCGGCTGCCCAATTGCGGCTCGACAAGGAGCTGTTGGGACGCTTTCCGGCCGGGTATTGTCATCTGGCCTATATTCAGACGCGCATCGGCTATGTGGTGAAAAAAGACATGCCCGGATTGGTCGGACCTGAAGTCGAGGCGCTTTATGCGCGGGGCGCGGAATGGCTTTCGGGCGCTACGCTGTCCGCCAAAGCATCGGCCTGACCTGGCGATGAGCAGGGCGTTTATATACCGGAGTCTGCCCAGCGATATACGGTTCGGCCCGGGCCTCCGGCACGGGCTTGCCGATCTGCTCGAAGGGGCGGGACTTTCGCGTGCGCTGGTTTTGACCACGCCGGGACAGGCCGGACTAGGGCATCAAGCACTCAAGATACTGAATGGACTGGCTGTCGGGCTGTTCGACGGCGCGCGCATGCACACGCCGACCGAAGTGACCGGACGGGCGCTCGAGGAAGCGCAAAGGCTTGGCGCTGACTGCCTCGTGGCGGTCGGGGGCGGGTCGACCATCGGGTTGTCCAAGGCGGTATCGGTGCGCACCGGGCTGACGCAGATCGTCGTCCCCACCACCTATGCGGGCTCGGAAGTGACACCCATTCTGGGCGAGACCGAGAACGGGCAAAAGGTCACACGGCGGGACGACGCCATCCTGCCGCGGTTTGTTGTTTACGATCCCGAATTGACCTATGGGCTGCCCGTACAGATAAGCGTGACGAGTGGAATCAACGCGCTGGCCCACGCCGTCGAGGCTCTTTATGCGCCCGACAGCTCGCCTATCGTGGGATTGATGGCACGGGAGGCCATCGGCGTCATGGCGGGGGCGTTGCCGGTCATCAAAGCTGATCCCGGCCATATTGAGGCCCGGGCCGAGGCGCTCTATGCCGCCTGGCTGTGCGGCACGTGCCTGGGCAGCACGACCATGGGGTTGCATCACAAGATCTGTCACGTCCTGGGCGGAAGCTTCGATCTTCCGCACGCGGCAACCCATTGCATCATGCTGCCCCATGTTCTCGCCTATAACAGCGTGGCCGCCCGGCCCGCCTATGAGCAGATCGGCGCGATCCTCGATACCGACCGGCCCGAGCTTGCGCTGTTTGAACTTGTTGCATCGCTGGATGGGCCCTTGGCGCTCAACGCGATCGGCATGCCTGAAGCCGGGCTGGACGCGGTTGTCGGGCAACTCGGCGCTTCGCCCTACGCCAATCCTGCCCCGCTTGTCACCGAACGGTTGCGGGCCATGCTGGCCGACGCCTGGGCGGGCCGTCCGCCGGTGCGGGACGGTGCCCCGGCGATGCGCGCGCAAAAATAGGAGGCTGGGATGAGCGGCTATTTCACTGAGGACACCTCGGTCGATGCTGTCAATTCACGGATGGGGCCGGACGTCAGCCCGCGGCTTGCCAAGGTGATGACGGCGCTCGTCAGGCATTTGCATGAGTTTGCCAAGGAGGTTGAGCTTACCGAGCAGGAGTGGGCAATCGGCATCGACTTTTTGACCCGGACGGGCGGCATCTGCAGCCCCGAGCGGCAGGAATTCATCCTGCTGTCCGATACGCTGGGGTTTTCCATGCTTGTCGATGCCATCAACAATCGTCGTCCCGAGGGGGCGACGGAAAACACCGTATTCGGGCCGTTTCATGTGGAGGGCGCGCCCGTGCGGGCCATGGGCGACAGCATCAGCCTCGACGGCAAGGGCGAACCTTGTCTTTATGAGGGGCGGGTGCTCGATCTCGACGGGCGGCCGATCGCCGGGGCGAAGATCGATGTCTGGTGCGACAATGAAGATGGCTTTTACGACGTGCAGCAGCCCGATGTGCAGCCGAAATGGAACAATCGCGGCGTCTTTTTAACCGGGCCGGACGGGCGCTACAGCTTTGTCGGCATCAAGCCGGTTTCCTATCCCATCCCCGACGATGGGCCGGTGGGGCAGATGCTGGCCGCGCTGGGGCGCCATCCGTTCCGGCCCGCCCATATGCATTATCTGGTCACCGCTCCGGGTTTTGAAAAGCTGGTGACCCATACCTTTGTGGGCGGCGATCCCTACCTGGATTCCGACACGGTGTTCGGGGTCAAGAAGTCGCTGATTGCTCCGTTCGAAGCGGTCGAGGGCGGCGGAACGCGCTGGCGTTCGCCGTTCGATTTTGTCCTGACACCGGCCGGCGGCAACTGATGGAGTGGTTGCGTTCGATGTCGGTCGACCGACATCATGGTGCCATGGATTCGCAGGAGATCGCCAATGACCTTGTCCCGGCACGCAATTGAAACGCTCAAGGGCGTTTCGACCGCCACGCTGACCACCGTGCTGCTCAAAAAGGGGCTGCGCAATGTGTGGATCCGCAACGCCAGGCCAATCCGGCCATCAATGCCAAGGATCGTCGGGCCCGCCTTTACGCTGCGCTTCGTTCCTGCGCGTGAGGACCTTGCAACCCCGGCAAGCTGGGGTTCTCGGATCTCGACCCGCGCTGCCATCGAGGACATGCCCGAGGGCGCCGTTGTGGTTGCCGATGCCATGGGCGTATCCGACGCCGGCATCTTTGGCGATATTCTGTGTTTCCGCATGGCAAAGAGGGGTGTTGCCGCGCTGGTCACCGATGGGATGATGCGGGACGCAGTGGGCGTCCACTCCACACATCTGCCTGTCTGGTGCAATGGCATTTCGGCGCCGCCATCGGTGGCCGGGCTGACCTTTGTGGGCTGGCAGGAAACCATCGGCTGCGGCGGGGTGGCGGTGATCCCGGGGGACGTCATCGTCGTCGATGACGACGGTGCCGTCGTGATCCCGCAGGCGCTGCTCGATGCTGTGTTGATCGAGGCGCCCGAGCAGGAAGCCATGGAAGCCTGGATCATGACCGAGGTCGACCGCGGCGTGCCGCTGCCTGGCCTCTATCCCATGAACGAAGAGACCAAGACGCGCTACGAGGCGTTCAAGTCCGGACGGCAGCTCTAGTTGCTGGCGCCCAACAGGCGCGTCGCGAAATAGCCGGCGGTCGCGGCGGTGCCGGTGAGCGCGGCGCCCCAGAGGATATCGATGATGGTGACCGAAACCGACCAGTCCCGGATGGTCGCGAGATTGGTCATGTCGTAGGTGCCATAGGCCACAAGGCCCAAAATGGCGCCGGCGATCAGGGCCTGTGTCCAGTTGCCCGATTGCATGGCCGGGGCGACGGCGAAGTAAACGATGCCCCCGATATAGAACAGGTAGAAGGCACCGGCCGCGGCGAGATTGGGCTGGTCGAGCAGGACGTGGCCGATCTGTTCGCGGTAAAAGCCGAAAGCAACCCTGGACAGCCAGATATAGTCGATGGCGAAAAAGACGATGGCCGTTCCGATGTAGGCGACGACGTACGGCATGTGATCCCTCATATCCCCAGCACTGGCTGGAACAGGCGCACGATCCAGCTCTTGAACTTGAGCGGCGCTTCGGTGACGGCAAGACAGATGCAATCGGCATCGTCAGTCGCGACAGGCTGATGGGTCAGGCTGCCATCGGCGATCTCGATGTCGCCGCGGGTGAACGTTCCGTCCTCATCACTAAAGGCACCGGACAAAACCAGTGTCATTTCCATGCCGCGATGGGTGTGTTCGGGCACGGGCTTGCCGGCCGGAATGCGCAGCAGACGCGCGACAGCGCGGCCATCGCGTGTTTGGATGATGAACTGGGCGGCGCCCGGCATGGCCTTCCAGTGGATGGCGTCGACGTCCGAGCCCACGTAGGAGCGCAGAGGTTCAGGCAGGATTGGGGCCGACCCGCCTGCGCTGCCGCGGCGCGCAGGCTTTGCGGTGGGCAACGGTGCGCCGGCGATCCGTGTCCTCAACGACTGCCAGCTGGCATCGGTATCGGTGGCCGGTTCGATATCCTCGAGCAGCGCGCCGCCTGTACCCTCGATCATGGCGTAGCGCTCGCGACAGGCGGGGCAGATGGCGAGATGGGTGGCCACGGCGAGCGAAAAGCCCTCGGCGAGCGTGCCTGCGGCATGGTCGAGCAGGATGTCTTCTTCGAGGTGGTGGACGATGCTCATGACCGATCCTCCAGCGCTGTGCGCAGCTTGGCGAAGGCGAGACGGATACGGGATTTGACAGTGCCCAGCGGCAGGCCGAGTTTCTCGGAAATCGAGCCGTGGGAAGCCTCCTCGAAAAACGAAAGCTTCAAGAGCTCGAGCTGTTCGGGGGGAAGGGTCTCCATGGCGCGGTGGAGCCGGTCGGCATCTTCGTTCATGTCGAAAGCCGCATCGGCGGGCGTGATCTCGGCGGGAACGAAGGCGGGGTCGTTGGGGTCGAAATCGGGCCGGTTGGCCTTGCGCCAGTGATCGATGCGCTGGTTGCGCGCTATGGTAAAGATCCACGTCGAGACGTTGCCCTTGTCGGGGCTGTATAGGGCGGCCTTGTTCCAGACCGCCACCATGGTTTCCTGCATCAATTCCTCGGCGAGCTGCCCGTCGCGGCAGAGTTTGGCCATGTAGGCGCGCACGCGGGGGCCGTAGTAACGAAACAGCTCTTCAAAAGCGGCGACGTCGCGCGATGTGGCGACGGCAAACAGTTTCTGGCGCATCAGGATATTGAGCGCCTTCTTGTCATTGAGATCGACGGCCATCTTGTCGGTACGCGCAACTCCTCTGGGGGCCGGACGCACAGCATATTCGCGCTGCGCCGCCAAGGGCTTTGAAGTTTGGCACGTGGCCTGACCGATTGAAAGCACTGTCGTCATGCTTGGATTTACGGCAGCGCGAAGGTGGCGGATCACCGGGACCTGAAGAAAAAATCCCGTCGCGGGTGCATCCGAATTGGCGTTGGGCTCGTACCTAGTGAAAAGCAACAAGGACAAGCCGACCAATGTATCTCGATGCTGGCCCCAAGGGACCAAAAGGCACAAAGCGTATCGCCGTTATCGGAAGCGGAATTTCGGGACTTTCGGCCGCCTGGCTGATGAGCCAGACCCACGACGTGACGCTCTATGAGGCCGACTCGCGGATCGGGGGGCACTCCAATACGGTCGATGTCGATTACGATGGCAAGACGATCCCGGTCGATACCGGGTTCATCGTCTATAACGAGGCCAACTATCCCAACCTCGTTGCCATGTTTGACCATCTGGGGGTGCAAACGGCGCTGTCGTGGATGTCGTTTGGGGCTTCGATCGATGGAGGCGTGTTTGAATATTGCTCAGACCCGCTGGGGCTTATCGGGCAGAAATCGAACGTGGTGCGTCCACGCTTCTGGCGGATGCTCTCGGATGTCGTGAAATTTTCCCGCTCGCACCGGGAAATCCTCGCCGATGGCAGTCTCGCGCATGTCGGTTTGGCTGATTATCTGGCGGAAAACGGGTACTCTGAAAGCTATATCCACGACCATATCCTGCCCATGGCGGCGGCGATCTGGTCGTCATCGGCCACCGATATTCGCAACTATCCGGTGCAGGCCTTTGTACGGTTCTTTCTCAATCACGGATTGCTCGATCTCTACAACCGTCCGTTGTGGCGGACTGTCGAAGGCGGCAGCCGCGAATATGTTTCGCGTCTCGTGGCCGGCTACAAGGGCGCCGTGCGGCTTTCGACCGGGGTAAGCCGGATCGAGCGGCATTCGGGCGTAGTGGAAGTGACCGACAGACGCGGCCACAAGGACATCTTTACCGATGTCTTGATCGCCACCCATGCGGATCAGGCGCTCGCGATGCTCGCCAACCCCGATCAGGACGAACGGGCAGTGCTGGGCGCATTCGAATACACGCACAACAAGGCCGTGCTGCACACTGACCGGCGCCTGATGCCCAAGCGCAAATCGGTATGGTCGAGCTGGAACTATATCGGCGAGCGCGAATGGGACGGGGACAGCCCGCTTTGCGTTACCTACTGGATGAACAAGCTGCAGAATATGGACAAGAAATACCCCCTGTTCGTGACGCTCAACCCCAGCCGCGAGATCGATCCGGCGACGGTCTTTGAGACGTTCGATTACACGCATCCGCTTTTCGACCAGAAAGCCATGGCGGCGCAAAAAGAGCTGTGGCGCCTGCAGGGGCGCGGTGGCGTCTGGTTTGCCGGTGCGCATTTTGGTTCGGGCTTCCACGAGGACGGCTTGCAGGCCGGCCTTGCGGCGGCGGAAGATCTGGCCGGAGTGCAACGTCCCTGGGCGGTGGACAATGCCTCGGGTCGTATCCATATCAACACCGAAAGGGTGGCCGCTGAATGAGCGATGGCGCGATCTATGCTGGAGAGGTTGTGCATGTGCGGCACCGGCCGCGCGAGCATACGCTCCGCTATCGTGTTTTTTCGCTGCTTCTCGATCTTGACCGGCTCGAGGCGCTCGACAAAAGGCTCAGGCTGTTCTCCCACAACCGGTTCGGCGTGTTCAGCTTCCGCGACGCCGACCATGGTGATGGTGAACCGGGTGGCTTGCGGCGATGGGCCGGGCGGCTGCTGGCCGATGCGGGGATTGCGGGCGAAGATCTCAAGATCGAAATGCTCTGCTATCCGCGGATTTTCGGCTATGTTTTCAACCCGATTACAGTTTATTTTTGCTCGGACACCCGGGGGTTGCGGGCCATCCTTTATGAAGTGTGCAACACGTTTTACGAGCGGCACACCTATGTGATCCCGATCAGCGATCACGCCGAAGGCGCGGTGCGCCAATCCTGCGCCAAGGAACTTTACGTTTCGCCCTTCGTGCCGATGCAGGCGCAATACGACTTCAAGATCACGCCGCCCAGCGACAAGGTTCAGATCGCCATCAATGAAAGCGATAATGAGGGCGCGCTGCTCTATGCGGCGTTTACCGGCAAACGCGAGGAACTGAGCGACAAGAGCCTGGGGCGTGCGCTGTTGCGCTATCCGCTGATGACGCTGAAGATCATGGGTGGCATCCATTGGGAGGCGCTCAAGCTCTGGCTCAAGGGTACCCCCGTATTCATGCACGAAAAGGCGCAGGACAAGATTTCTCACTCGGTGATCGGGACGGCGCCGGCCGAATAGGTATCAGCGCGTGTCATCGATCCATCACCAATCGGCGTTTTGACCGAAGCAGTGCTTCCTTTAAGCTCGGTGCAAATCGACCCTTGGAGCGCGATCCGATCCGGGAAAACCGGCCGGCGCTCCAAGGTCTTGTCTTTGTCGTGCGGTCGAACCGAAAAAGTCTGCAACTTTTTCTGACCGCACTTCGAAGGCCGAACATCATGCAAAGAGGAAACATCCATGTCCCATGCCGACATTCTTTCAGCCGCAATGCTGGATGCTGCCGATCTGACGGGCGGCGCGCTCAAGGTGCATTCGCCGGTTGACGGCGCGCTGATCGGAGAGGTCGCCACCCATTCTGGCGCCGAAGTCGAGGCGATGATCGCAACGGCCAAAGCCGCGTTCGGTGACTGGAAGCTGGTGCCGGCGCCGCGGCGGGGGGAATTGATCCGGCTGTTCGGTGAGGAATTGCGCAATGCCAAGGACGCGTTGGGCGCGTTGGTGTCGCTCGAGGCGGGCAAGATTTTTCAGGAAGGTCTGGGCGAAGTCCAGGAGATGATCGATATCTGCGATCTGGCGGTGGGCCAGTCGCGGCAGTTGTTCGGGCTGACCATCGCGTCGGAGCGCCCCGGCCACTCGATGCGGGAAACCTGGCATCCGCTGGGCGTCGTTGGTGTGATCTCGGCCTTTAATTTTCCCGTGGCGGTGTTTGCCTGGAACTTCGCCCTCGCTGCGGTTTGCGGCAACACGGTGATCTGGAAACCATCGGAAAAGACGCCGCTGACGGCGCTGGCGGTCAAGAAGATCTTCGACAAGGCGGCGGCGCGGTTTGGCGATGCGCCCGCGGGCTTGCTGCATGTCGCCATCGGTGGAGCCGATGTGGGCGAGGCGCTGACCGGGTCGAAGGACGTGCCGCTGATTTCAGCGACCGGGTCGACGCGGATGGGGCAGATCGTGGGGCCAAAGGTTGCCGAGCGGTTTGGCAAGAGCGTCCTGGAACTCGGCGGCAACAACGCGATGATTGTTGCGCCCTCGGCTGATCTGGACAACGCGGTCCGGGCCATCGTCTTTTCGGCGGTGGGCACGTGCGGGCAGCGCTGTACCAGCCTGCGCCGGCTGATCGTGCATGAGGATGTGCGCGACGAGCTGGTTGAAAAGCTCAAATCCGTTTACGGCAATCTGCCGATCGGCAGCCCCCTGGAAGAGGGCGTTCTGGTCGGGCCGCTGATCGACAAGCAGGCTTATGACGGCATGCAGCACGCGCTTGAAAAGGCGAAGACTGAAGGCGGCAAGGTGACCGGCGGAGAGCGCGTGGATGGTGTCGCGGGCGGGCATTACGTGCGCCCGGCCATTGTCGAGATGGTCGAACAGACCGGCATCGTCAAGCACGAGACCTTCGCGCCGATCCTTTACGTTCTCACCTACCGCACGCTTGATGAAGCGATTGCCTTGCAGAACGATGTGCCGCAGGGGCTGTCGAGTTGCATCTTTTCGACCGATGTGCGCGAGACCGAGACTTTCCTTTCGGCGGCGGGGTCCGATTGCGGCATCGCCAACGTCAATATCGGGCCTTCGGGGGCTGAGATCGGCGGGGCGTTCGGCGGTGAAAAGGAAACCGGCGGCGGGCGCGAGAGCGGGTCCGATGCCTGGAAGGCCTATATGCGGCGCCAGACCAATACGGTCAATTATTCGCGCGAATTGCCGCTGGCGCAGGGCATCAAGTTCGATATCTAGGTCCGGCCCGGGCTTTCGTTTTGTCGCGTTTCCCGCAAGGCTCGGTTAACCCTCGGGCCCGTCGCCTTGTGGGGAGCGGGAAAAAAACAGACTTCGTTAATCTCTGGGTCTTCACACTCTCTCGTACGGGACGGCCCTTGGGTCGCCCGAACGGGGGAACCGATCCGGGATTGCAGAATGCACGATGGACGAAACGCTGGTGGATGTCTGGCCACCAATCCGAGCCGGCTCGATTTCATCGAGATGGCAATCGCACGCACCGATCGGGCTGTTCTGATTTCCGATAGCGAGGGGCATCCGTGCTATCTCAATCCCGCTTTCGAGGCGCTGTTCGGCTATGGGCCGGACGATTTTGCCGGACAGACCCCCTGGTCGCTGCTGGCCGGCCCGATGACCGATGAACGGCTGCATCAGCGGGCGCGCAGCTTCGGCAAGACGGGCGGGGGATTCCACGACGATTTGCTGTTGCGCACGCGATCGGGCGACCCGGTCTGGGTTTCGGCCAGGCTCGACCCGGTGCACGATGCGCAGGGGCGTTTTACCCATCTGGTCGCCATGCTCGCCGACACCACGCAATCGAAGCGTCTTCAGGTCTTCCAGCGCCTCTCACTCGATGCGCTGAGCCGTGACATGCCGCTCAAGGAGTTCATGGGGCAAATCTGCGAGCAGGTGCAGGCGCTCGCGCCCGATACGATCTGTTCGATCCTGCGGGTGGACGAGAACCAGAAGCTGCGGCCCCTGGCGGCGCCGAGCCTGCCGGAATCGGTGGCGAAACAGATCGCCGGGCTTGAAATCGGGCCACGGGCCGGCAGTTGCGGCACCGCCGCCTGGCGGGGCGAGCCGGTCGTTGTCGAAGATATCGAGACCGACCCGCTATGGACCGATTTCAAGTACCTCTTTCTGCCGCTGGGGCTCAAGGCCTGCTGGTCCTATCCGATGGTGTTGCGCAACGGGCGCGTTGCCGGGACGTTCGCCTTCTATTTCCCCGAATCCAGACCACCAAGCGCCTGGCATTTGCGGCTCGTGGAGACCTGCCTCAGCCTCTGCGTGATGGCGATCGAGAGGCACGAGGCGCGCACGCAAATCCGGCGGCTCGCCTATTACGATGCGCTGACCGGGTTGCCCAACCGGGTATTGATGCGTCAGCGGCTCGAACAGACTTTGGCCGGTGATCCGCAGCGCAGGAAATCGCTGGCCTGCCTGTGCCTCGATCTCGACAGGTTCAAGGACATCAATGAAGCATACGGCCTGCCGGCAGGGGATATGGTGCTCGAGGCGGTCAGCCAGCGGCTTCTCGATCGGGCTTCTTCATCGGACATGGTGGCCCGGATGAGCGCGGATACCTTCATCTTGCTGCTTGACGATTGCCGGGCCGAAGAGGCGGCCGCAGCAGCACAGGGGTTGCTGGCGAGCCTTAGGGAGCCCTTTACGGTCAGCGGAAGGGCACTGTCGCTTTCCGGATCGATCGGCATCGCTCTCTATCCTGACGACGCGACGGATGTTGAGACGCTGGTCAATCGTTGCGAGACGGCGATGTCTGAAGCCAAGACCGCAGGGCGAGCGAATTATCACTTCTTTTCCCCGGAAATGAACGTGGCCAATCGCGACCGGCTCGAACTGGGCGCGGCGTTGCGCGAGGCGCTGGCCGGCAATCAGCTCTCGCTTGCTTTCCAGCCGCAGATCGACCGGACCAGCGATGAAATCTACGGCGTGGAGGCGCTGGCGCGCTGGACGCATCCGCAGTTGGGAACCGTTGGCCCGGACAGGTTCATTCCGGTGGCCGAACAGATCGGGTTGATCGAAGAACTCGGGCTCTGGGCACTCGACGCCGCATGTGCGCAGCTCGCCCGCTGGCGGGCCGGGGGACGCGACATACCTTCGATCTCGGTCAATATCTCCGCGCAACAGTTCCGCAATGGTGAATTCTGCGCCCAGGTGGCTCAAACGCTTGCCGCTCACGCGCTCAAACCGTCCGATCTTACCATCGAGATCACCGAAAGCCTCATGCTCGACCAGACGGCGTCGGTGACCAGCAATACCGATACGCTGAGCGAAATGGGCGTTAATCTGTCGATGGATGATTTTGGAACGGGCTATTCGTCGCTTTCGCTCATTGCCCGCCTTCCGGTCAGCGAACTCAAGATCGACAGGGCGTTCATCGACAAGCTGGAGAGCGACGCCGGGGCGCAGGCCGTGACGACCGCCGTGATCTGCATTGGCCAGAGCCTCGATATGCGCGTGGTCGCCGAGGGCGTGGAAACCGATGCCCAGCGCCGGTTTCTCGACGCGCTCGGATGCGACGCCCATCAGGGCTATCTCTATTCAAAACCGCTCAGCGCCGACGCCATGGATGCCTGGCTCGACGCTAACGCAGGAAAGCCGGCACCCCTCCAGCGGCGGGCCTGACGTCACAAAATTTGCGGACCTTAAACCGCTTCTCCATCCAGCGGCGCGTTGCTTAACCGGTCGTCGGCAAGCTGGCGGATTTCGGTCAGCTCTGTGATGGTGGTCTCTAGATCGGTCAGTTGGGCGCGCAGCAGATCGAGGCGCTCGTCGACCTTTTCGATCAGCAGTTTGACCTGGGCCGTGCGCGTGCCGTCGGCATCGTAAAGGCTGAGATATTCGGAAATGTCGCGCAGGGTGAAACCCAGTCGCTTGCCGCGCAGAATGAGGATCAGCCGTGCGCGGTCCCGCCGCCGGAACACGCGCGTCGATCCCAGGCGGTCGGGTTTTAGGAGCCCCTTGGTTTCGTAGAACCGGATGGCGCGGGTGGAAATGCCGAACTCGTTTGCCAAATCGGCAATGGCAAACAGATCGCGCTTGTCGGCATCGTGCTTGTTCAAGATGCTATCCCCCGGCCTTGACGTTCTTTTCATAATCCTCGCGCAGATCGTTCTTGGACAATTTGCCGATCATGGTCTTGGGCAATTCGTCGCGGAAAATGATCTCGCGAGGCATTTCGAGCTTGGAGAGGCGTTCCTCGAGAAAGGATTTCAGTCCCCCCTCGGTCACCGACTGCCCGTCCTTTAGCTTGACATAGGCGACGGGTACCTCTCCGCGATATTCGTCCTTTACCCCGATTACGTTCGTTTCGTCCACGGCAGGGTGGTGGTAAATGGCGTCCTCGATGGCACGCGGATAGACGTTGAAGCCCGAGCAGATAATGAGGTCCTTGATGCGGTCGACAAGGAAGATGTAGCCGTCCTCGTCGAGATAGCCGACATCGGCAGTACGCAGATAGCCATTGGCGGTGAAGGCGCCTTTTGTAGCTTCCTCGTCGTTGAAATAGCCAAGCATGACCTGTGGGCCCTTGAGCACGAGTTCGCCGCGCTCTCCCTGCGCCACTTCGCTCTCCGGATCGTCGAGATCGACGAAGCGCACGTCGGTTGCAGGAATGGGCAGGCCGATCGAGCCGGGCTTGGAGGGCACACGCAAGGCGGCGCAGGCCACCACAGGCGATGCCTCTGTCAAGCCATACCCTTCAGCGAGAATGGCGTCCGATTTTTTGCCGAAGGCCTCGCGCGTTTCACCGGGAAGACCCGCCCCGCCGGAAATTGCCACTTCGATGGGCGCCAGGATTTCGGCGGTTGCCACGTCCTTTGTGGCCAGCGCATGCAACAAGGTGGGGACGGCGGGCAAGACATTGGGTTTGGTGCGCTTCATGAGAGAAAGGAAGGCCTTCATCTCGAAGCGCGGGAGCATGACGACCTGGGCGCCCGAGCACAGCGGCACGTTCATGCACACGGTCATCGCAAAGATATGGAAGAACGGCAGGATGGCGACCACTTTGGAGGGAGGATAGAATAGCCCGCATCCCCATTTGTCGATCTGGCTCATATTGGCGGCGATATTGGCGTGGCTGAGCATGGCGCCCTTGGGAGTGCCGGTGGTGCCGCCGGTATATTGCTGGACTGCGACGTCCTTTTCGGAATCGATCTGGACAGATGTGGGCGTCTTGCCCCGGGTGATCAGATCCTCGAAGGATATGACAGCGCGTGCGGCCGGAGAACTGCCCGGCTTTACGATGTCCTTGCCCTTGAACAGCGAGAACAGGATTTTTTTCAGTCCCGGCAGCGCGTTGGGGAAATGGGCTACGACAAGTTTCTTGATGTGACCCTGCCCGACCAGTTTTTCTGCGTTGGGATAGGTGGCCTTGAGATCGACCGTAATGAGTACGGTTGCGCCGGAGTTGGAAACGATGTGGCTGAGTTCTCCCAGCGAATAAAGTGGATTGCAGTTGACGACGGTGGCGCCGATGCGCAGCACCGCGAAGTAGGCAATGACGTAGAATGGGGTGTTGGGCATCAGCAGCGCAACGCGGTCACCCTTTTTGACGCCAAGCTCGGACTGCAAGGCACCGGCAAGGGCGTTGACCTGTTCGCCGAGCCGGCGGAACGACGTGGTGGCGCCCATAAAATCGAGGGCCGTGGCATCGCCCATCTTTGCGCAGGAGGCCAGCAGCTGCTCGTGTACGGGGGTTGTATCGATGGGCACGTCCCATTCGATGCCCTCGGGGTAGGCGGCAATCCAGGGATGGGGGGCGCTGACTGGCTTGTTCATTATTCTCTCCTCCAACGGATCTTGTGTCCGTACTTATAACGCAAATTATGTCATGGGATGACGTTAGCGTCAAACAATGCACCCAAGGCAAGGTTCCTTACCCGTTTCCGGGGGCGGCGCACGGCAGCCCGCATGAGGCGTCCCTGGCAGCCGGGAGATTTGGGCGCTTTGAAACGAATCCGGAGCGAACGCGTTCTAATTTCAGGCGCGCAATTACCAACACGTTCCGTGGGCAGGGCATTTTTGATGAATGACCTTATGGGCATCATGTTGACGTTTACGTCCACAGGTGTATGCTCGACGTAATTTCAGCCCGCACCAGATTAAGGTGCGTGAGCGGAACCAAGGTTCGGAAAGAGGATCCGAATTCTGTAAGGTTCCGACATCGATATTTCGTAGCGCCGGGTTATGATCCGAGCGCTTCAGGTCAGGGGAGGCCATCTTATGGTTTTGGCACTTATCGTCCTTAGCATCGTCGCGTTTCTGGTTCTGGCGATCCGCCAGTCCCCTCTGTGGCAGTGGGCGCTGGCCGCCGCGGCCATCGGGGTTCTTGCCATGATACGGCCCGATGACGGACTGACGCTGTCGACCAGCATTGTCGGCTGGATATTTGCATTGCTGCCGGCGGCCATACTGGGCCTTTTGGCGCTTCCGGCCATTCGGCAGATGGTTCTGACAGGCCCCGCCTATTCGATGGTAAAATCCATCCTGCCGCGCATTTCGCGGACCGAACAGGAGGCGCTCGACGCCGGGACTGTCGGCTGGGACGCCGAGATTTTCTCGGGGCGCCCGGTCTGGGACAGGCTGCTCGACATTCGCAAGCCGGACCTCACTGAAGAAGAGCAGGCGTTTATCGACGGGCCATGCGAACAGGTCTGCGCCATGATCGACGATTGGGACACGCGCAACAACCGCATGGATATGCCACCCGAAGTCTGGCAGTTCCTGAAAGACAAGGGCTTTCTGGGCATGCTCATCGGCAAGGAGCATGGGGGCTTAGGCTTTTCGGCGCAGGCCCAGAGCCAAGTGGTGTCCAAGATCGCCTCGCGCTCGATTGCTGCGGGTATTACCGTAATGGTGCCCAATTCGCTCGGTCCGGGTGAGTTGCTCGAAAAATACGGGACGCCTGAGCAGCAGGGCAAATATCTCCACAGGCTCGCCAAGGGCCAGGACGTTCCGTGCTTTGCGCTCACCGGCGCCCACGCCGGGTCCGATGCTGCGGGCATGCGCGACGTTGGCGTGGTGACCTATGGCGAATATGACGGCAAACAGGTGCTCGGCGTACGCCTCTCCTGGGACAAGCGCTACATCACGCTCGCCCCGGTCGCGACGCTGCTTGGCGTAGCATTCAACCTCTATGATCCTGACAATCATCTGGGCAAGGGCGAGGAAGTGGGCATCACGCTTGCTCTGGTTCCAGCAGATTATCCGGGCGTTGTCATCGGGCGGCGGCATTTGCCGGCGCGTTCGGCGTTCATGAACGGGCCGACCTCGGGCAAGGACGTTTTCGTGCCCATGGAATTTTTGATCGGCGGCACCGAATATGCCGGGCAGGGCTGGCGCATGCTCATGGAATGCCTTGCGACGGGCCGCGCCATTTCGCTGCCGGCCATCGGTACGGTTTCGATCAAGGCTGCCCTGCGCACCACATCGGCCTATGCACGCATCCGCCGCCAGTTCGGCATTTCCATCGGCATGATGGAAGGGGTCGGCGAGGGTATGGCCCGGCTGGTCAAGTCGGCCTATCAGTTCGAGGCCTCGCGGGCCATGACGGCGGCGATCGTCGATGACGGGCAAAAGCCCGCGGTGATTTCGGCGGCGCTCAAGTACCGCACGACCGAAGAAATGCGCGGGCGGGTCGACGATGCCATGGACATTCATGGCGGGCGCGCCGTTCAGGACGGGCCGTCCAACTATTTGTTTGCCGGCTATCAGACCATTCCCGTGGCCATCACTGTGGAAGGCGCCAACATTCTGACGCGGACGCTGATCACTTTCGCGCAGGGCGCGCTGCGGGCCCATCCTTATCTGCTCAAGGAAGTGCAATCGGCCCAGAATCCCGACAAGCGTCAGGGGCTCAAAGATTTCGATGCGGCCTTTTCGGGCCATATCGGGTTCATGCTGCGCAATATGACGGCGTCGTGGTGGCACAGTCTGACGTTCGGGCGGTTTGCCTCGAGCCCGGTCGAGCACGAACTCAAGGGCTGGTATCGCGAACTGCACCGATATTCGCAGAGCTTTGCGCTGGCGGGGGACTGGACCGTGGCCTTTCTGGGCGGCGATCTGAAGCGCAAGCAGATGCTGTCGGGCCGCATGGCGGACGTGTTCTCGGACCTCTACCTGCTGTCCACAGCGCTCAAACGATTTGAGGATGACGGGCGGATGCCCGAGGATGTTGCGGTGATCAATGCGATTGCCCGCGACCGGATCGCCGCAATCGAAAAGGGGCTGGGGGAGGTTATCGACAATTTCCCCAACCCGTTCCTCAAGTTTGCGCTGGGCGCCTTTATCTTCCCGCTTGGACGCCGTGCGCGGCCATCGAGCGACCGGGAAAATTACCGGCTTGCCCGGTCGGTTCTGGGGCAGTCGGCGTTTCGCGACCGGTTGACACGCGGGGTCTATCTGACCTTCGATCCGGCCGATCGCACGGGCATGCTCGAAGATGCGCTGGTCAAGGTCGAGGCGGCGGCCGAGATCGAAAAGAAGTTCTTCCGTGCCATCAAGAAGGGCGAGATTGACCGGCGCCTCGATCGGGACGCCATAGAGGATGCCGTTTCCAAAGGTATTCTGGCCGCGGAGGAAGCGCAGATCATGCGGGTGGCGGATGAGGCCACGGACAGGGTCATCAAGGTCGACGATTTTGCCGCCGACGCGCTGGCGCGCCCGGCCCAAAAACCGGAAAATGGATATACCGCGGCCGCCGAATAGGCGGTTGCGGACAAGTGTAATTTCACCCTTGTTCCGACCGAGAGAAAAACGAGAGGAGCCAAGCCTTGGCGCAAGCTGATACGCCGCAAACCCGACACTGGGACTTTTCAATCGATGTCGAGCAGATCGGCTGGCTGACGCTGGACGTTCAGGACAATTCGGTCAACGTGCTCAGCCGGGACGTGATTGCCGAACTTGAAACACTGGTCGGCCATATCGAACATCTCGGCCAGGCGGGCACCCTGACAGGTGTCGTCCTGCTTTCGGGAAAATCGGGCTTTATTGCAGGCGCCGACATTTCCGAATTCGACCAGATGAGCGATCCGGCCATTTTACCCGAGGCACTCAAGCGCACCCACGCGGTGTTTCAGCGGATCGAGGACCTCAAGATCCCGTTCGTGTGCGGCATTTCGGGGTTCTGTGTGGGCGGCGGGTTGGAGCTCGCGCTGGCGTGTCACTACCGCATTGCGGTCAATGACGATGGGACCAAGCTGGGTTTTCCGGAAGTCAATCTGGGGATTTTTCCCGGCTTTGCCGGAACCGGCCGTTCGATCCGCCAGGCCGGGCCGGTCGACGCGATGCAATTGATGCTGACGGGCAAGATTTTGCGCGCCTCGCAGGCGCGCAAGCTTAATCTCGTCGACAAGTTGGTGCGCCACCCCGACATGTTGCGCTGGGAGGGCCGCAAGGCGGTGCTGTCCAAGCGCAAATCCGAGCCTGCGCCGTTCACCAAGCGTGCGATGGCCCTGGGGCCGATCCGCTCGCGGGTGGCCGACAGGATGCGCGAGGAAGCGGGCAAGAAGGCGCCGAAAAATCACTATCCGGCACCCTATGCGCTGATCGATCTGTTCGAGAAGTATGGCGACGATCCCAAAAAGATGATCGCCCATGAGATCGATTCCTTTGTGCCGCTGATGGCCTCGCCGACTGCGCAGAATCTGCGCCGGGTGTTCTTTTTGTCCGAAAGCCTGAAGCGCCTCGGCGTCAAGGGCAAGGACAAGCCCAAATTCACCCGCGTCCATGTGGTGGGCGCCGGCGTAATGGGCGGCGATATCGCCGCGTGGTGCGCCTATCGCGGCATGGCGGTGACGCTCCAGGACATGGATATGGACCGGATCAAACCGGCGCTGGACCGGGCGAAAAAGCTGTTCAAGAAACGCCTCAAGACCAAACAGGCCGTCGATGCCGCCATGGCGCGTATGGAAGCCGATGTCGAGGGCAAGGGCATCGCGCGGTGCGACGTCTTGATTGAAGCGGTGGTGGAAAAGCTCGAGGTCAAGCAGCAGATATTTTCCAGTGCCGAAAAGCAATTGAAGCCCAATGCGATCATGGCGACCAATACTTCCTCGATCGAACTCGAGCGGATTGCAGAGGCGTTGGACAATCCCAACCGGCTGATCGGGCTGCATTTCTTCAACCCGGTGGCGCAGTTGCCGCTGGTCGAGGTGATCCGCTCGACGCTCAATGACGACGATGCGATCCGGCTCGGTGCATCGTTCGTTCTTGCCATCGGCAAGAGCCCGGTGGTGGTCAAGTCCAAGCCGGGGTTCCTCGTCAACCGCGCGCTCATGCCCTACATGCTCGAAGCCATCGACCGGGTGGAAAAGGGCGAAAGTCCCGAACAGCTCGATGCGGCGGCGGTTGCCTTCGGCATGCCCATGGGACCTATCGAATTGATGGACACCGTGGGCCTCGACGTCGGGGCATTCGTGGCCAAGGAATTGGGCCAGAAAGTGCCTGAGGACAGCAAGTTCGCACGGCTGGTCGCCGCAGGAAAGCTGGGCCGCAAGAGCGGTCAGGGCTTTTACAAATGGGAGGATGGCAAGGCGCAAAAGGAAAAGGCGCCGGCCCATGCCAATCTCGAAGGGCTTGGGCGCGATCTGGTCCAGCCGCTTGTGGACACAGCAGAAGTTATCGTTTCCGAGGGCGTCGTTGAAAGCGCTGACATGGCCGATATCGGCATGATCCTGGGGACCGGCTTTGCGCCGTTCCTGGGCGGACCGCTCAAGGCACGTGAGGACGGAAGGGCATAAATCATGACTCAAACACTGCGTAAAGTCGCCATCGTAGGATCGGCGCGCATCCCGTTCTGCCGCGCCTACACCGGATACGAAAACGAATCCAACCTCTCGATGCTCTCGACGGCGATTGGCGGGCTGGCCGAGAAGTACGGTCTGAAGGGCCAGAGAGTGGGGGAAGTGATGGCCGGGTCGGTCATCTCTCATTCGAAAGACTTCAATCTCGCGCGCGAGGCGTTGCTCGACGCGGGGCTGTCGCCGCAAACCCCGGGCACGACCATCCAGATCGCCTGCGGCACGTCATTACAGGCGGCGCTAACGCTGGGGGCCAAGATCGCCACCGGCGAGATCGACAGCGGGATCGCTGCGGGGTCCGATACGGTTTCGGACAGTCCGGTGGTTCTGGGCCCGAAAATGCAAAAGCGGATGATCGCGATGTCGCGGGCCCGGACGACAGGTGAGAAATTTTCCGCCTTCAAGGGGTTCAATTTCGGTGAGATTACGCCGGCTGCCCCCTCGACCCAGGAGCCGCGCACAGGGCTGTCGATGGGCGAGCACTGCGAATTGATGGCCAAGCAATGGGGGATTTCGCGCGAGGCGCAGGATGTTCTGGCGCTGCGCAGCCACCAGAACGCGGCTTCTGCCTATGATGCCGGATTTCACGACGATCTGATCGTGCCGTGCGCAGGCATCTACAAGGACAACAATGTCCGTCCCGATACCAGCCTTGAAAAAATGGCGACCATGAAGCCCGCTTTCGACAGGAAATCGGGCAAGGGCACGCTGACGGCGGCCAATTCCACCCCGCTGACCGATGGGGCTTCGTCGGTGCTGCTGGCCAGCGAGGAGTGGGCGCGCGAACGCGGCCTGCCGATCCTGGGTTACCTCACCATGGGGGCTGTTTCGGCCAATGATTTTGCCCATGGCGACGGGCTGTTGATGGCGCCGACGATAGCGGTTTCGGACCTGATGCGGAGGAGCGGGCTGAGCTTTGCCGATATCGACCTGTTTGAGCTGCACGAGGCCTTCGCCGCCCAGGTGCTATGCACATTGGCCGCATGGGAAGATCCTGACTACAATCGGGCCGTTTTGGGGCGAGATGATCCGCTTGGAGCCGTTCCTGTGGATAAAATTAACGTGTTTGGCTCCTCTCTGGCATATGGTCATCCTTTTGCAGCCACGGGTGCGCGCATTTTGGGGATGACGGCCAAGATGTTGAATACACTTGAAAAAAAGCGTGCGCTGATTTCCGTGTGTACAGCCGGAGGTATGGGCGTTGCCGCGATTGTGGAGAAAGCGTCTTAATCAGTGCTTGTCAAAGCGGTTTGAGCAAGGATAGGCTCGCTGCCCAGATCAACGGGGAATGTTTTTCCCCGTTGATCTTCGTTTGAGCTGTCCCGTTTCAAAAAAGAGGGCAGCCATGGGCTGGAAGCATCACAAACGTCCAAATATCAAAAGGAGACGACCATTATGACACGTACCACCAAGCTTTTGGCGGCGCTTGCCGCGACGACATTCCTCGTCGCGCCCGCCATGGCAGCAAATGTTCCGGACGGCGTAACGCTTGCCGAAGACCAGAGCTTCACCTACCGCGTTCTCGACGAGCACAGCTCGGTCGATCCTCAGATCGTCGAAGACGTTTCGGGCTCGGAAATCGTGCGCGACCTGTTCGAAGGCCTGCTGAGCCAGAATGCCGACGGTGAACTTGTTGGTGGCGTTGCGATCGAGTGGGGCGCCAACGAAGACAATACCGAGTGGACCTTCACCCTGCGTGACGACGCCATGTGGTCGGACGGAACACCCGTCACCGCTGGCGATTTCGTTTATGCCTGGCAGCGCCTGGTCAATCCTGAGCTTGCTTCGCCCTACGCATGGTTCGGCGAATTGATGTCGATCGAAAATGCCGGCGCCATCATTGCTGGCGAAATGGAGCCTTCCGAGCTCGGCGTGGAAGCCGTCGATGATCACACCCTGGTCGTCCACTTGAGCGATCCGCTTCCCTATTTCGCCGCCATGACCACGCACGCTTCGACCTTCCCTTCCCCGAGCTGGGTGATCGAAGAGCATGGTGACCAGTGGACCCGTCCGGAAAATATCGTCACCAACGGTGCCTACACGCTGTCCGAGCACGTTCCGCAGGAACGTTCGGTCCGTGTCAAGTCCGACACCTATTGGGATGCGGAAAACACGGTTCTCGAAACTGTCACCGCCCTGATCATCAACGATGAAAACCAGGCCCTGACCCGTTTCCTCGCCGGTGAACTCGATCGTACGGAAATCCCGACCGGCGAATATCCGCGCCTGGCCGAGGAATATCCCGATACCGCGATTTCCTTCCCGCGCCTGTGCACTTACTACTACAACATCAACCTGCGCGACGCCGGTCCTGAGGCCCTCAAGGACGTCAATGTCCGCAAGGCCCTGGCCTATGCAATCGACCGCAACGTCATCACCGACCAGATCCTGCAGGGCGGCCAGATCCCGGCTTACACCTTTACCCCGGGCTCCACGGCCAACTTCGAAGTTCCCTCGGTTCCGTTTGGCGAAATGACCCAGGCAGAGCGTGATGAAATGGCCGTCCAGCTTCTCGAAGAAGCCGGCTACGGTTCGGACAACCCGCTCGAACTTTCGATCCTTTACAACACCGACGAAGCGCACCGCGAACTGGCCACTGTCATCGCACAGATGTGGCAGCAGAAGCTCGGCGTACAGACCACGCTCGACAACATGGAATGGAACACCTTCCTTGACGCGCGTGGCAATGGCGACTTCGAAGTCGCTCGTGCCGGCTGGTGCGGTGACTACAACGAAGCCTCGACCTTCCTCGATCTGATGGATACCGATTCGGGCTACAACGACTCCGCTTACAGCAATTCTGAGGTCGACGACCTTCTGGCTGAAGCCAAGACGATGTCCGATCCGAGCGAGAACTACACACAGATCGAGCAGATCATCGCCGAGGACATGCCTGTTCTTCCGCTCTACCACTATGCCGGCGTCTACATGCTGAATCCGCAGATTCAGGAATGGCCCGTCAATAACGTCGAGCAGAACTGGTACTCCAAGGACCTTTATCGGGTCGCCGAGTAATCAGGCCAATCACAGGCGTTCCGCACCCCCGCGTGCGGGACGCCCCCTTTTCGGGGTAAAGAAATGACAGGGCGCCGCCTCACACGCGCCTTTGCACCAATATTGCAAAGCGCTGTTTTCCGCTTCGTCGGACCCTCGGCTGCGTCATGCGCGCACGGACTTTCGACATGTTGAAATACATCCTCAAGCGCCTCGGGGTCGCCATCCCGACGCTGTTGCTTTTGATTATCTTTTCGTTCGTTCTGATGCGGCTGGCCCCGGGCGGGCCCTTCAATTCCGAACGCCCGCTCCCGCCGCAGGTGCTGGCCAATATCGAAGCCAAGTTTGGCCTCGACCAGCCCTGGCATCTGCAGCTCTGGGAATACATGGTCGGGATCATAACCCGTTTCGATTTCGGCCCGTCCTTTGCTTACACGGACCGCACGGTCAACGATATCATCGCGCAGGGCTTCCCGGTTACGCTGACCTATGGGACGTGGTCGTTTGTGCTCGCCGTGCTTTTCGGCTGTTCGCTCGGCGTTGCCGCGGCGGTGCGTCACAATTCCTGGCTCGACTACTTCTCCGTCGGCACGTCCATCGGCGCCCAGGTGTTGCCCAACTTCGTGATGGCGCCAATTCTGGTCATCGTGTTTACCCTCTGGCTGCGCTGGCTGCCGGGTGGCGGCTGGAATGGCGGGCAATGGAACTACGTCATCATGCCGGTTATCGCACTGGGCACGAGTTACATGGCGTCCATCGCCCGTATCACGCGTTCCTCGATGCTCGAAGTGCTCAATTCCAACTTCATCCGCACGGCGCGCGCCAAGGGCATGCCGGCCCACCATGTCATCCTCAGACATGCGCTCAAGCCGGCGCTGATGCCGCTGTTGTCCTATCTCGGCCCGGCCTTTGTGGGCATGGTCACCGGTTCGGTGATTATCGACGTCTATTTCTCCACGGGCGGCATTGGGCAACTCTTCACCAATTCGGCCTTCAACCGGGACTATTCGGTCATCATGGGCATCACGATCCTGTTGGGCACGCTGACCATCATGTTCAACCTGATCGTGGACATACTCTATGCGTGGATCGACCCACGCATCCGCTACTAGGAGGCCGATCATGGTATTAAGGCCAGTAAGGGTTGAGGCTTCGGCCGATCCCATCGACGTCGATGACGCCAATTATGAAGTCTCTGCCAAGGGCCGCTCCCTGTGGGCGGATGCGGCGGGGCGTTTTTTCAGGCACGCTCCGTCTGTCGTCAGCCTCGTTGTCCTGATCCTCGTGGCGCTCTTTGCGTTCACCGGGCATTTCTTCGCTGCATGGTCCAACGAGGAAATCGATTGGTCGGTGCTGGGCAATGTGCGTATCGCAGGCGTGCCTTCGCTGGAGTCGGGGCACTATTTCGGAACCGACGACCTGGGGCGCGATCTTTTCTCACGCGTGGTCCAGGGTAGCCAGATCTCGCTGATGGTCGGGTTCGTGGGGGCCGGGATCGCCGTGGTCGTGGGCACGTTCTATGGCGCGGTGGCCGGCTATTTCGGTGGTCGCATCGATTCCACCATGATGCGCATCGTCGATATCCTGCTCTCGATCCCCTACATGTTCGTGCTGATCCTGCTGCTCGTTGTGTTTGGTCGTTCGATCACCATGCTTTATGTGGGCATCGGGCTGCTCTCGTGGCTGGACATGTCGCGTATCGTGCGCGGGCAGACGCTATCGCTCAAGGAAAAGGAATTCGTTGAAGCGGCACGGGCCGGTGGCGCCGGGCACTTCACGATCATCTTCCGCCACATCGTGCCCAACCTGATGGGCATCGTGGTGGTCTATGCCACGCTTCTGGTGCCGCAGATGATCCTGACCGAGAGCTTTATTTCCTTCCTTGGGCTTGGTGTCCAGGAGCCTCTGACCTCCTGGGGTGCCCTGATTTCCCAGGGCGCGGGCACTGTGATGTACGGAACGCTGTGGCAGTTGTTGTTCCCGCTGTTCTTCTTCGTCGTCACCCTGTTCAGCTTCTACTTCATCGGCGACGGTCTGCGCGATGCGCTCGACCCGCGTGACCGGTGAGGAAAGGACGATCATGACTATGCTTGAAGTCACCGACCTTTCGGTGTCGTTCAAAACGCCCGACGGCACAGTGCGCGCCGTCAACAAGATGAACTTTTCGATCGGGCCGGGCCAGACGCTGGCTATCGTGGGAGAGTCGGGATCGGGCAAGAGCCAGACGGTCATGGCCGCCATGGGGCTTCTGGCCGGTAATGGCGAAGTCGAGGGCTCGGTCAAGCTCGACGGCCAGGAATTGATCGGCATGAAGGCCGGCGATCTCAACAAGATCCGCGGCCGGGACATGGCGATGATCTTCCAGGATCCCATGACCTCGCTCAATCCCTATCTGTCCGTTGCGGACCAGATGACCGAAGTGCTCATGTTCCATAAACGCATGAGGCGCTCTGAGGCGATGGATAAGTCCGAAGAGATGCTCAGGACAGTGCATCTTCCCGACCCGGGGCGTATCCTGCGCCGCTATCCGCACGAGCTGTCGGGCGGGCAGCGCCAGCGCGTGATGATCGCCATGGCGTTGCTGTGCGACCCCAAGGTGCTGATCGCCGACGAGCCGACAACGGCGCTCGATGTGACGGTGCAGGCCCAGATGCTCAAGCTCTTTGAAGAGCTGACCGACAAGTTCAATACGGCGCTGGTCATCATCACTCACGATCTGGGCGTGGTGGCGGGTCTCGCTGACGAAATGATGGTCATGTATGCCGGTCGCGTGGTCGAGCAGGGGCCGGTCGAGGGTCTGTTCTACGATCCGCGCCACCCCTACACGTTCGGACTTTTGCATTCGACGCCTCACCTCAAAGAGGGCAAGGACCGGCTGGCACCCATCAAGGGGCTGCCGCCCAACCTCACAAACCTGCCGCCCGGCTGCGCGTTCAGTCCACGGTGCCCGTTCCGGTTCGACCGTTGCGTCAAGGAGCGGCCCCAGCTGATCGTCAGAGAGCATGACAGGCTCAGTGCCTGCTTTTACGAGGGCGAGATGACCGAAGCGGACATGGAAAAGGAATTGGCGGTAAAATGAACGATCAAACGCCAATATTGCTGAACGTCGAACACCTCACCAAGCGCTTCGCGATCTCAAACGGGTTCTTCAGCAAGCCCCTGACGCTGACGGCGGTCGACGATGTGAGTTTCACCGTCAAACGCGGTGAGACTGTGGGGATCGTGGGTGAATCGGGGTGTGGGAAATCCACCCTGGGGCGCTGCATCCTGCAACTCATCCAGCCCGATGACGGCAAGGTCGTCTGGCTGGGCAAGGACCTGACGGAATTTTCCAAGGACCAGATGCGCAAGGCGCGCACGGATCTGCAGATCATCTTTCAGGACCCCCTGGCTTCGCTCAATCCGCGCATGACGGTGGGCGAGATCATCGCCGACCCGCTCCGGACCCTCAAGCCGGAGATGAACGGCGAGCAGCGCCGCAAGCGCGTGCGCGAGATGATGGACGCGGTGGGGCTACTGCCCGAGATGATGAACCGCTACCCGCATGAGTTCTCGGGCGGGCAGGCGCAGCGAATCGGCATTGCCCGGGCACTGGTGACCGGGCCCAAGCTGATCTTGTGCGACGAGCCGGTTTCAGCGCTCGACGTCTCGATCCAGGCCCAGATTCTCAACCTGCTGGCCGACCTCAAGGAAGAATTCGGGCTGACGCTGATCTTTATCAGTCACGATCTTTCCGTCGTGCGGCATGTGTCGGACCGTATCCTTGTGCTCTATCTGGGGCGTATTGCCGAGTTGGCCGAGAGCGAGACGCTTTATACCGATCCGCGCCATCCCTATAGCCGCGCCTTGCTGACGGCGGTTCCGATCGCGGATCCAAAGCGGGCACGCGAGCACAAGATCGAAGGGCTGGAAGGGGAAATTCCCTCTCCCATCAACCCGCCGTCGGGGTGCTATTTCCGGACGCGGTGCCCTTACGCTGTGGATCGCTGTGCTCAAGTGGTGCCGCCGCTCGAGACCGCCGACAACGGTTCGGACGTATCGTGCATCCGTTGGGAGGAAATCCTGGCCGATCCGGTGGGCACACGGACCCGGGCGCAGAGCTAGAGTTTGATCCGGACCGAATTACATCGGTCCGGCAGTCGAACATTAGCCTGTGGCTCAGGGAGTCTTCGTTGACTTGTTGACTGGTGTTCGCCGGTCCTGCCCGTCTATGGGGGCTTCCTCGCGGCGGCGGTCGGGGCCTGCATAGGTCGAGGACACGACGAAGGGCCGCGGGGCCGCGATTGCGGATTCGAGCCGCGCGGCGAGGATTTCGGCGGTGGCGGGCAGGCGCACGAATTCGTCGATCCCGGCGTCCCGCGCTTCCTGGGTCTGTTCGGGCGGCATATCGCCCGAAACCATGACGATGGCCATTGCGCGATTGGGCGCTGCGGCGTTGAGGCGGACGCGACGCGTGACGGCTATTCCGTCCTCTGGGCCGATGGCGTTGTCGATAATCATCGCGTCATAGGGCGACTGGCTCAAAAGACGGAACGTCTCGGAGCTATCGCGGGCAATGCGCGTATTGGTCAGTCCCAGCCGGCGCAGCATGGCAGCAAGCGTGCTGGAAAGCTCGCCATTGGCTGTGGTGATCAATATGGAAAGGCGTGGTGGGAGCGTTGTGTTCATACCCCCAATCTACACCAACCCCGGGCCGGTGCAAAATGTCTGGAAGGGCCGAGCGACTCGCGTTGACAGGCAGGGCCTTTGCCCCTATGTTCCGGCCAACTTTGGGATCGCTTCAGCAGTGCTGGGGCGATCCCGGTCGTTAGTTGGCCGCGTTCCCGACCGACACGTGATGCTCACTTGTCCCGGAAACGCTCCGAAGCGGTGCCTTGAGCTCCGCAGATCTCTTTTTGTCTGAGGTTAAAATGAAAATCCGTAACTCGCTCAAGGCGCTCATGACCCGTCACCGGGACAACAAGCTGGTTCGCCGTCGTGGCCGCGTCTACATCATCAACAAGGTCAACAAGCGCATGAAGGCCCGCCAGGGCTGATCGGCGCTTTCGATCCTTTGAATTTTAAGGCGGGGTTCGCAGGTTTGCGGACCCCGCTTTGCTTTGTGCTACGCGCAAAAGAAAAAGGCCGGGGATTGCTCCCCGGCCTTTCTTTATTGGCATTCCGCCGGCGTCAGGAGCCGCCAGCACCGTCCTGGCCGACAAAGGCGATGCGCAGCATGTTGGTGGCGCCGGGGGTGCCCAGCGGTACGCCTGCGGTGATCGCTACGCGGTCGCCGGGGCGGGCGAGCCCTTCCACATAAGCAATCGAGCAGGCGCGATCGACCATGTCGTCGAGCGAGATGGCGTCCTCGGTCTGGACGCAATGCAGGCCCCAGACAATCGACAGGCGCCGCACCGTGGTCAGCTTGGGCGACAGCGCAATGATGGGTTTGGACGGCCGCTCACGGCTGGCGCGAATGCCGGTGGAGCCCGACGAGGTGTAGGTCACGATGGCGGCCAGATCGAGCGTTTCGGCCACCTGGCGCGTGGCGGCCGAAATGGCGTCAGCGGCGGTTGCTTCGGGCTCGGTGGCCTGGGAGCGGATGATGCCCGGATAGAGCGGGTCCTGCTCGACGGCCACGGCGATGTTGTTCATCGTGGTGACGGCCTGGACCGGATAGGAGCCCGATGCGCTCTCGGCCGAGAGCATCACGGCATCGGCGCCTTCGAATACGGCGATGGAAACGTCCGACACCTCGGCGCGTGTGGGGACGGGCGCCGTGATCATCGATTCAAGCATCTGGGTGGCAATAACCACCGGCTTGCCCAGGCGCCGGCACATGCGGGTGATGCGCTTTTGGGTGCCGGGAACGGATTCAAGCGGCATTTCCACGCCCAGATCGCCACGTGCGACCATGATGGCGTCGGACAGGCGGATGATCTCTTCGAGGCGATCGATGGCCTGAGGCTTTTCGATCTTGGCGAGAACACCGGCGCGGCCCTGAACGAGCTTGCGCACTTCGATCATGTCTTCGGGGCGTTGAACGAAAGAGAGGGCAATCCAGTCGATTTCCTCGCCAAGCGCGGCCTGGAGGTCGGCGCGGTCCTTTTCGGTCAGAACGCCGACCGAGAGGATTGTATCGGGCAGCGAGACGCCTTTTTTGTCCGAGAGCTTGCCGCCGTAGACCACCGTGGTGCTGATTGCTTCGGGCGACATGGCCGAAATGCGCAACTCGATCTTGCCGTCATCGAGCAGCAACCGGTCGCCGGTCTTGACCGAGGAGAAGATTTCCGGATGGGGCAAATGGATGCGGGTCTTGTCGCCGGGAGCATCGGAGGTGTCGAGCGTGAAGGTCTCGCCCTTGGCCAGCATGACCGAGCCTTCGGCAAACTTGCCGACGCGCAGCTTGGGGCCCTGGAGATCGACAAGAATGCCGATCGGGTAACGCACGATGCGCTCCACGGCGCGAATTTTGGCCACGGTATCGCGCATCACGTCATGGCTGGCATGGCTCATATTGATGCGGAAAACGTCGGCCCCGGCGCGGACGAGTTCCTCGATGACCTTTGGGTCGTTGGAGGCCGGCCCGAGCGTGGCGAGGATCTTTACGCGGCGCGATCTTTTCATTGAGGATCCAGACTGTTTGAATTGTTTTCGGTCAATTGCATGGTCCAATCGGTGCGGCCCTGGGTGTCGATTTCAAAAAAGCCCGTGCGCTCATAGCCACGGGCCAGACAGTCCTCGACACCGAAAATGGTGAAGCTCGAATCCTGGGTGCACAAAAATACCGAGCCATCCCAGGCGCCGCCGGCGAGATCGTCTACGGCATACAGATAATAATATCGTGACGTCAGGTCGCCCTGGTAAACAATGGCGCAGGCGTCGGCGCCCGCCACCCACCAGCCCTCAGATTGCCAGCCCGATTCGGCGCGATAGCCGAAAGCGATGGAAATCGTGCTTGGGGTCTGGTTGCACACGCGCAGATCGGCAAGGGCGGGTCGCGGCATGGCGACCGATGCCGGAAGCAGTGTGATGGCGGCGATCAAGAGGGTGCGGAACATGGAGTGCACGGCGTTGGGTCGCATATGGAAAATGAAGGCCATGGTGTTTCTGGGCAAGGGGTCCGGATATGTCAATGGGTGCGCGCTATTCCCCGATCATAGCATTGAGAGAAGGGCGGCAGCGAGGCGGCGATGGCACGTCTTCCTTGTGGGATTTTCATCGGACGACTTGAAGTCGCCTCTCCGATGGGATTGATAGAGCGCTCAAACGAATTCTTTGCGGAAAGACTGATTCATGGCTGACCACGGCATTGCGCGCGACCAGTTGCGCGCCTTCATCGAACGTATCGAACGGCTGGAAGAAGAAAAGAAGGCCATCGCCGACGATATCAAGGAAGTTTATGCCGAGGCCAAGGGGTCGGGCTTCGACATCAAGGTGATGCGGCAGATCGTGCGGATCCGCAAGCAGGACCACAACGAGCGCGCTGAACAGGAAGCGATCCTCGATCTCTATCTGCACGCGCTGGGCATGGCCGACGCCGGTTCCCAGACTGAATACGACGAAGCTGCCGAATAGCCGCAACGAAGGCTCCGGCAGCGGGCAAGCTGTAGGGCTGAGCCGTCGTGATTGCTGCCACGCGGCACCGGCGTTTTGCATCCGGTTCCAATTCCTGCAAGAGTACAGACGCCAGCGCGGCCGTTCTGGATATGCTGCAGGGGAGGGCCATATTGGCCGAGCACACGCAGGACCGGGGATTTCGCACGATCTCGACGCGGGTTGTGCCCGAGCGGGATAGGTTCGATTTCTGGCGGAGCCTGTTTCCGCGCGTGCATCTCGATGTCGGCGGGCGCGGGCAGCGCAGCGACTTCAACGGCCGTTTGCTCAGTTTCACAGGGGAAAAGGGCGCTTCCTTTTCCTTTGGGCGCTACAGCGACACCGTCGCCAGGTTCGCGAGGCCGGATGGCAAATTCATTCTCATGAGCCTTGCTGTCGCTGGCGGCGCTCGCGTTGCGGACGCGAAGGGGAAGGAATTTGACGTTTCCCCGGAAACCGGCGTTGCGGTGGTCGACGGGACGCGCCCGATAACCACTCATTCGCGCAATCATGCCCAGTTCAGCCTCGTCATTCCCAGGGTCTTGGCGATCGATGCGCTCGAGCAGGACGAGGGCCTCTTCGATCGCGGCATATTCAGCCTCGCGGATTCGGGACTGGCACGCATGTTTGCGGCGCAACTGGGCAGTTTCGCGCGCGAGGCTGAGTTTCTCGATCGCCGTGGGGCCGAACTGGTGATGGGTGGGCTTGTCGACATCGCGCTCGGGGCGCTCGCCGGATCTGATCGGCGGGCGGGCTCATATGACACCGCGGCGGGTGCGGCGTTGTTTGGGGCGGCCATGCGCTTTATCGAACTCAATTTTGATGATCCGCATCTGACGGCAGCTACAATTGCGCACGATTTGGGGTGCTCGCGGGCGAGGCTGTTCCGGGTGTTCGAGCGGCGCGGCCAGGCTGTAGCCTTTACGATCCGCAAGTGCCGGATGGCGCGGGCCATCGAGATGATCGCCGGAGCAGACTTCCTTTCCGTCGACCAGATTGCCTATCGGTGCGGTTATCGTAACGCATCGGCCTTTACCCGGGCGTTCAGGCTTCATGTGGGGATAGCGCCGCTCGACTATCGGAACCGCCTTCCCCGATAGAATGGTTCACGAGCCGATTTAAGACGATCTGCATACAATTGAGACGCACTGCACGGCCGTCCTCTTCTATGATTCCGCCATACGAACGGGCGGAATTTTAAGGGGAAGTCGATGACATTTGGGGTAGATCGATCAGTATGCACTTGGGGGCGAAGGGCGGGGCGCCGGTGGCCTGCGGCGCTAGGCGCTGTGGCCATCGGCCTCCTGTCTTGGCCGGCCCTGGCGCAAGACGGATCGGCGTATCTGGCAACGCAGGAAATGGGTTCGGCGCAGGCGTTCGAGCTCTATGCCGTCTTCTCAGAGCTCAATTTTTCCAGCATTTCGCAGGATAACAGCGTTGCCCATCCGGTCAGTTCGCGAAATACCGGATTGCGGGTCGGTGCCGTTTTCGCCGCCGCGTCCCTCAATTCCGTCATCGTTCCGTCGGTGACCGTGAACGGTATATCGGGATCGACGACCAATCCGTTTGCGACCATCGATACGACAGGCAGGGCTGTCGGGGTAGATATCTTTGCCAGCTATGTGCTCAACGAAAATGTTGATCTAACAGCGGGCGCTGGCGTCAGCATCGGCCGCAACGAGCTGACCTTCAACGGTGGGGCTGTGCCATCGGTCACCAATCTGCAGACCTATTTCGCGAGCCTGGGTCTGGGGTACGTACTTTACCGGAACGAAAGGCTCACTGTCAGGCTCGGCGACCAGTTGACGGTTGGCTACACGCACGCCGACTACGATCCGCTCAACTCGGTCGATGAAAGCTCGGCGCGGACTTTGGAGAACCGTCTTTCGCTGTCGGCGGTTTACGATTTGACAGACGCGACGACGCTCGACGCAGATATCAGCCTCGTCAATCTCATTGTCGCGCAGCAGCTGGAAGCCGAAAATCCTCCTGATAGTACGTACGGTCTGGTTTCGCTCGGCATTTCTCACGAGGTTGCCGACAATATTACCGTCTATGGACGCGGCAGCGTTGTCGCCGGAGGCACGCGCAGCGGGTCGGTGCTTGGACAAATCGGCATCAGAACACGGTTTTAGGGGATACACATGAAAGACGCTACACGACGCAAGCTGGCACTGGCATTTGTGCTGTTCATTCCCTGCATGGGCCGCTCGGCGATCATGTCGGAACAATCCTACTACCAGCGATTGGATGAAGATTTGAGTGCGGCGGAAAAGGCGCGACTCTACCAGCAATATCTCGGGCAATCGGGATATCGCACAGGGACCTGACCGGCACATCAATGCGAGAATTTCTTGCGGCGCTCCTTTTTGGACCGTCAGAAACCGGTCGTTCCAGGCGCCTTAAGGCCGTGTAAACTGATTTCCTTTGCCCCGATCGCGGCCAGCGCGGTTGTGACGATGCCCGACCGGTCGAGCCCGGCCTGGGCGTACATGTCGCCCTGGCCAGCCTGTTCGATGTAGCGATCCGGCATGACGAGCGGGCGGAATTTCAGGCCGTTGTCGAGCAGGCCAAGCTGGGCCATCCGGGTCGCAACATGGGATCCGAAACCGCCGATTGCGCCTTCCTCAACGGTTATCAGCACAGCGTGCTCGCGGGCGAGGCGGGCCAGAAGGTCCTCATCGAGCGGCTTGGCAAACCGGGCGTCGGCGACGGTTGTCGAAAAGCCGTGGGCGCCCAGCATTTCGGCGGCGGCCATGCACTCGGCAAGGCGTGTCCCCAGCGACAGCAACGCAATCGTCGTGCCTTCCCTGAGGATGCGGCCCTTGCCGATGGTGAGTGGCGTACCGGTTTCCGGCATTTCGACGCCAACGCCCTCGCCACGCGGATAGCGGAAGGCGATGGGGCCTTCGTCATAGGCGGCAGCGGTTGCCACCATATGGCGCAATTCGGCTTCGTCACCGGCGGCCATCACCACCATCGAGGGCAGGGTGGCCAGGTAGGCGATATCGAAAGAACCGGCATGGGTCGGACCGTCGGCGCCGACATAGCCTGCCCTGTCGATGGGGAACCGCACAGGCAGCTTCTGGATCGCCACGTCGTGGATGATCTGGTCGTAGGCGCGCTGCAGGAAGGTCGAATAGATGGTGCAGAAGGGTTTTAGCCCTTCGGTCGCCAACCCGGCGGCGAACGTCACCGCGTGCTGTTCGGCGATACCCACATCAAAGCTGCGCTCAGGGAACTGCTTTGAAAATTTGTCGAGACCGGTGCCGCCGGGCATGGCGGCGGTGATCGCCACGATTGCCTCGTCCTTTTGCGCCTCGGCAATCAGGCTGTCGGCAAAGACCGAAGTATAGGACGGCGCGTTCGAAGGCGCCTTGGACTGGGCACCGGTGATGACGTTGAACTTCGAAACGCCGTGATATTTATCCGCCGACTCTTCGGCAGGAGCATAGCCCTTGCCCTTCTGGGTGACGACGTGAACCAGGATCGGGCCGGTTTCGGCGTCGCGCACATTGCGGAGCACGGGCAGAAGGTGATCGAGGTTGTGGCCGTCGATGGGGCCGACATAATAAAAGCCCAACTCCTCGAACAGCGTGCCGCCGGTCCACCACCCGCGGGCGTATTCCTCGGTCTTGCGTGCCTTGTCCTTGATGAAGGGGGGCATCACGCTGTCGACGAACTGTTTTGCGGCATCGCGCAGGCCGCGATAGGCAGGGCCTGAGACCAGCTTGGCGAGATAGGCGCTCATTGCTCCGGTGGGCGGCGCGATGGACATGTCGTTGTCGTTGAGAATGACGATGAGCCGCGCATCCATGGCGCCGGCGTTGTTCATGGCTTCGTACGCCATGCCGGCGGAAATGGCGCCGTCGCCGATCACGGCGATAACGTTGCGCTTTTCGCCCTTGAGCTCGGAGCCAACAGCCATCCCAAGACCGGCCGAAATCGATGTCGATGAGTGGCCGGCGCCGAACGGGTCGTATTCGCTCTCGCCGCGCTTGGTGAAGCCCGAGAGCCCATCCTTCTGGCGCAAGGTGCGGATGCGGTCGCGGCGGCCGGTGAGAACCTTGTGGGGATAAGCCTGATGGCCGACATCGAAGATGATGCGGTCATTGGGTGTATCGAACACATGGTGCAGCGCGACGGTGAGTTCGACTACGCCCAGACCGGCGCCAAGATGTCCGCCAGTGATCGAAACCGCGTCGATGACTTCGGCGCGCAACTCGTTTGCAAGATCGACCAACTGCTCGCGCTTCAATCCCTTGAGGTCGGTGGGAGCGGCGATAGTATCGAGCAGCGGGGTTGCAGGTTTATCGGACACTTGGTTGGCCTTGTGACTCTGGAACTCGATCCGGCGCGACTGAATCGGTCCGGCATTCCAGCTCTTGTTTGTCGCGCGATCCAACCGAAAAAGTCTGCAACTCTCTCTGACCGCGCAGTGATCTGACGGCATGGCCGTTCTGACCTGATGTAGTCAGCTGGCGTCGTTTTGGCAACTAAAGAGGACCAGACTGTGTCAGTTCGTCTGACTGTCGTAATGAACCCAGATGGTTTGGCCCTGCGTGAATTGTGAGCTCGAATGGCCCAGCGACGCGGTACGGGTAAAGCCGGAGGCAAGCGTTACGTCATCTCCCGCAGTAGCGGGCGCATCCGGGGCGCCTTCGAAGGCAAACTGGCTGCTCGAGAGTGTCGCGGACGCCAACAGTGTCGTGTCGCTGGCGGCCAGTTGCGGCGTAAAAAGCGTTCCGGCATCCACGGCGAGGCTGGCCATGGCATTGGCCGTCGCGGCGTCGGGTTCAGTTGATGCGGGAGCGTCGCTGGCGCCCGGCATGACGACGCCTTCAAACAGCGAGGCGAAGGCATCGAGCTCGGAGGAGGGATCGAGCGAGGCGGCTTCGATTGTATCGCCGAAGCTCGGGCGCATCGGAAGGTCAGCCGCCGGGAGCGGGGCAGTGGGCGCGATCGAAGCGGTTACGGCTGGTGCAAATTGGGGCCGCGGCTGGGGCATCGGCGCATTCTGAACATCGGCCACATCGAACGTTCCGCCGCCCGAAGGTGCATAAGCGGACGGGGTGGCGGCGCGCAGTTCTGCCATGGCGCGCGACATGGCCGGCGGCAGGGGCGCATCCTCCAGGGGGGTGGAGGTATCGGCCATGGCCACCTGGCGGGTCATTTCGGCGGCGTCGATCACCTGGAAGGGGATGTTCTGGGGCGCGGCCGGGGCGTCGGCGACCATGGTGCCGGCGATCAGATCGGCCGGGCGGACCGGCGGTGCGGGCGGCTCTGCGGCAGCGAGCTGGATCGACGCTGCGGCCGGAGCCGAAGCCGAAGCCTGGGCAGGTGCCGCCGCTGCGGGTGCCGAGGCCACGGCCTGCGGTGCAGGCTGGGGCGAGGCGTTATTCTCATTGCTGCCGGTAATCATATCCCAGAGCGTGCGGGGACGATCGCCGTCAGCGACTTGTATCGTACCGCCGGTCATGGCGGCGCCTGCGTTGCAGGGCACGCGATGGCAGCGTTGCCATTCGGCCTGGGCGGCCTGATAGCCCGCTTGGGAGAGGACGCGGCCGTTTGAGGCCACATGCATCGTGCGGCCATCGGGGAAGATGTCGCGCAACTGGGCCTCGGTCATGCGCGGCCAGGCGCGGACCGAACCGGTATCGAGATGAACGAAGGGGCTGCCCGAAGTGGGATAGTACCCGACGCCGCCGATCTGCTTGCGCATGCCAAGGGCCCGCACCGTTGCGACGGGCACACCTGGAATGAAAAAGTCGATCGCCTTGCCCTTCATGTGCTGGGAATTGTCGGCAACGCCGGACGAATTTGCGGCCAGCATGGCGTTGGTCTGGGGCGAGCGGTAGGCGGAAACGATATGGATGGGCTGGGTGGCGCGGGTTTCCTGATAGACCTCCCACAGGAGATCGAACAGCGCCGGGTCCATGTTGGCGGGTTCATCGCGGCGCCAATCGCGAAGGAAAACGTTCAGGGTCTGGAGCGCCGACTGGATGAACCGTCCGTCGCGCTTGTAGACAATGCGGATCGTTTCCTTGGTGTGGGTGTAGTAGAGATAAATCTCGCGCTCGTTGGCGGCCTGGGCCGGCACGACGAACGGCAACAGGCTGGCCAATGCGATTGCCGCGGCCAGAATGGTCCGCATGATCTTGCCGACTGGTTGAAAAGCCCTACTACGCGTCACGCCCGGTTAGCCCGTTTTTGTGTCAAACTCGACGGCACCCTAACAACAAACTCATGCGAGATTGTTAACGCTAACGGGATGTATACGCCACCCCGTGCCTTTGCCCTCGGTTTTGGAGGCTAGGCGGCAAAGGCGGCGTGAGCATGGCAGGAGTGTTACCGAACGCTTAACGGGCCGGCATACGGCCCTCTCTAAAGCCCCAGCATTTCAATAACTTTGGCGTTGTGGTCGTAGAGGTCTGCGAACGAGCGCACCGTACCATCGGCATCTATGCGCAGGGTGAAATAGGCCAGATGGACAGGGACCTGCCGGTCCATGTTGAACCAGCGCTCGCTGCCCCCCAGCGTACCTTCGAGCGAGGCGACGGTCAGGCTCGGCTCATGCTGGAGCAGCGCTTCGGCAAACCCGAAAGGGTCCTGAACGCGCACGCAGCCATGGCTGAGCGCCCGCATCGAGCGGTCGAAGAGATAGCGGGCATTGGTGTCGTGCAGATAGACGTCGTGGGAATTGGGAAACAGGAATTTCACCTGTCCCAGGGCGTTGGATGTGCCCGGTTTCTGACGCACGCGGAACATGGACGGGCTGGCGCGCGACCAATCGACCATCCAGGGATCGATGGCGTTGCCCTGATAGATCAGTTCCATGTTCTGCCTGGCGATATAGTTGGGATTGCGCGCCACCTGGGGGAAGATTTCGGCCGTGAGGATCGAGGACGGCACGTTCCAATAGGGGTTGGTGACGACATGACGGATCATGTCGGAAAACAGCGGCGTCTGGTTCTTGGCGGTGCCCACGATGATGCGGGTGTCCCAGACCGAACGGCCCTCCCGGTTCACGTCGAGACGGAATTCGGGAATGTTGACGAACACGTTGAACTCGCCGAGGTCCTCGGGCATCCAGCGCCAGCGTTCCATGTTGGCGACGATATCGGCGCGGGTGGCCCCGTTTGCGCCATTGATGGCAGCAATGGTCGCCGGGCCGACCACGCCGTCGGGATTGAGCCCGATGGTGGTCTGGAACGCTTCGACGGCTCCAGCCAGCGCGGCATCGTAGACGAGGGCATCGGTCGCTGCGGCAGCAAGTCCGAGACGCTCACGCAGGGCGGGCACGCGCGGGTCCGTCATGCCGAGCTTGATGAGCTTGCCGTCGGCGATGGGGGGAAGATCTTCGATCTCACCGGCGTAGTGGCTGGCCAGCAAATCGCGCAGGGCAACAAATTCGCGGTGGGTCGGGTGATAGCTCAACAGCACGGAAGCGGGGTCGGACGCCTGGGCCACTGCTGAAAACAGCTCGGCCTCGTCCACGCTTTTGGCGTCGAGATCGATATAGCCCGAGACCGAGCGCGGATCGAGCCGGCCGGTGTGGGCATCGTTCGCGTAATGGAGGATGGCTGCGGAAAAATCGGCCTCCAGCGAAGCCAGAGCCGTCGGATCGTTGATGGCGCCGTCGAGCGCGGCCAGATCGATCATGTAATCGGCCGGATCGAGGCCCTGGAGATAGGAATCCTTGAACACTGCCAATATCTGCTCGGCGGCGCCCGAAAAGACGATGTCGCCATCGGTTTCGGTCAGCCACAACGGCTCGAAGTGACGCGCGCCGTAGAAATAATAGAGCCGGGATGCGTCATCGGCGGCGCGACCGGTCGGCGCCTGGGCCATCGCATCGCGCAGGCCATCGCGAATGGTCCGCTCGAGCGTATTGCGCGGCGGTGCGATCATGATCCGCGTCGCCTGGACGCCATCGACCATCACCGTTTCGAACGCGGTGGCCGTCGCGCTGAAACCCAGAATTGAAATGCCCGCGAATGCGCCCAGAAGGAGCGCTTTGAGCCCGGAGTTCAAAGTCTTCATCATGCCGCCGCACCAAGCCATTGGCGCACCCGTCCACCCTTGAGGCGAATCTTTGCTGTGCGCGAACCAAATAAAGTTTACCGGCTTTGTTTTCTCCCGCAAGCAAGCTGCCGGGTTCGTGAACCGGTTCGTCAGGCGTTTGCGGCTTTCAGGCAACATGGGTCGCTCCCATCTGTTCGAGCCCGTATTCCTTGAGCTTGCGGTAAAGGGTCGAGCGTCCGATGCCCAGCTGGCGGGCGACCTGGGCCATGCGACCGGCGTTGTGGTCGATGGCAAAGGCGATCAGGTCCTTTTCGATATCGGCCAACGGCAGGACGTTGCCTGTCGCGTCGAGAAACCGGTCGGGAATGGCGATCGGTGTGGCGTCAGGCATGCGCGGCAGCGCTGTGGCATTATCGATATGGACGGGCTGGGGGGGCGTAAAGCCGAAGGGGCGGTCACTGTGCGCGGCGTTGCGGCCCTTTTCGGTGGCCAGAATTTGCGGGAAATCTTCAGGCGAAAGAACTGGGCTTTCGGCCAGAACGACGGCGCGGAACACCGCATTTTCGAGCTGACGGATGTTGCCCGGCCAATCAAAGCCACCGAGCATATCAAGCGCCTGAGGCGAAATCGCCGTCACGCGCCGGCCTTCTTCGGCGGCAAAACGGGCAATGAAATGATCGACGAGATTGGCGATATCGTCGCGGCGCTCGCGCAGGGGCGGCAGATAGATGGGAAACACATTGAGGCGGTAGAACAGGTCCTCGCGGAACACGCCATCGCGCGCCAGATTCAGCAGGCGCCGGTTGGTGGCCGAAATCACTCGGACATTGACCTTGATGGGCCGTGAGGCGCCAACGGGTTCGATCTCGCCTTCTTGCAGGGCGCGCAACAGCTTGACCTGTGTGTCGAGCGGGAGTTCGCCGACTTCATCGAGAAACAGCGTGCCGTTATGGGCCTCGCGAAACTTCCCCGGCGCGTCGGAAATGGCGCCGGTAAAGGCGCCCTTGACGTGGCCGAACAAAGTGGACTCGACGAGATTGGCGGGGATAGCGCCGCAATTGACGGTAACGAAGGGTTTGCCCGACCGGTCGCCCGAGCCCTGAATGGCGCGGGCCAGCAATTCCTTGCCCACCCCCGATTCGCCTTCGATCAGCACCGGAATGTTGCTGGCGGCGGCCTTTTTGCCCAACGCCATTGTGCGCGTCATGGCATCGGATCTGGTGATGATATGGGAAAAGGAAAAACTACCGTCGCGGCGGGCGCGTTCGGCCTTGAGGCTGGATTCGAGGGTGCCGAGCTTTAAGGCGTTGCGCAGGGAAATGGTGATGCGCTCAGGGGCCACGGGCTTGACGAAAAAATCGACGGCGCCCAGCCGCATGGCGGAAATGACGGTATCGAGCGAGGTCTGGGCGGTCTGGACGATGACGGGAATGGCGATGGTTTCGCGGCGCAGCGCTTCGAGAACCGCCATGCCGTCCATTTCGGGCATGACCATATCGAGGATCATGGCGCCGATGCCCGGCTTCGTGCGCAACAGATCGAGGGCCTTTGCGCCAGAGTCCGCCGTGAGTGCTGTAAACCCGGCCTTGGCGACGACTTCCGAAGTCAGACGAGATTGAACGGGATCATCGTCGACGATCAGAACCTTATGCATATGCAACGCAACTCCAGCCTACTAACGCCGGCGCACGCGAATCGAGAGTGTGCCGATTTGGGTCAGGCTAGACGCGATCGATTAACAGGGTTTTAAGGATGCAAGGCGCGCCGCGATGCCGCCTTGTTGTCTTAAGGGGCGCTCTGTAAGGTGCCACAAAAAGCCAATAGCGCCGGAGCCTTGTCCATGTCTTCTCCCCAGCCACAATCGACCCATAACCAGTTCGGCCAATTACCCGAATGGGACCTGAGCGACCTGTATCCCGGCGTGGAGTCCGAGGCCCTCAAGGCCGATCTGGCGTTTCTCGATACGGAAACCAAAGCCTTTGAGGCCGATTTCAAGGGCAAGCTCGACGGACTGGCCAAATCCGGCGGACTGGTCGAGGCGGTCAGGCGGTATGAAAAACTGGGCGAAGTGTTCGGGCGGCTCGGTTCGTTCGCCTACCTCAACTATGCGCAGAACACCGGCGATGGCGACCGGGTGAAGTTTCTGGGCGATACGCAGGACAGGCTGACCGGGTTTTCGACGCGGACATTGTTCTTTGAGCTCGAAATCAACCGGATCGAAGACGGTGTGCTCGACGCCGCGTTCGAAGCGAGCACCGACCTGGCACACTACCGTCCGTGGTTTGACGAGCTGCGCAAGTCGCGGCCCTACCAGCTCGAAGATCGTGTCGAAGAGCTGTTCCACGACAAATATACGACCGGCCACGCCGCATGGAACCGGCTGTTCGATGAGACGATGGCGTCGCTCAAATTCGAGATCGATGGCGAAACGCTGGGGCTGGAACAGACGCTTAATCTGTTGAGCGACAAGCAGGAAGAAAAGCGTGCCGCCGCGTTCGGCGCGCTGTCCAAGACGCTTGCCGCCAACAAGAAGCTCTTTGCTCACATCACCAATGTGATGGCCAAGGACAAGGAAATCTCCGATCGCTGGCGCGGCTATGCCGATGTTGCCGACAGCCGGCACCTTGCCAATTCTGTCGAGCGCGAGGTTGTCGATGCGCTGGAAAAATCGGTGCGAGAGGCTTATCCGCGCCTGTCGCACCGCTACTACCAGATGAAGGCGAAGTGGTTCGGCAAGGACAAGCTCGACGCCTGGGACCGCAACGCGCCGCTGCCGACTTCAGACGATCGATTGTTCGACTGGGAAACGGCAAAGACCACAGTGCTCGATGCCTATGGCCGGTTTTCGCCGAAACTGGTCGAGGTGGCGCAGCCGTTTTTCGACAGCGGATGGATCGACGCCGCGGTCAAGCCCAACAAGGCGCCGGGCGCCTTTGCGCATCCCACCGTTACCACGGTGCACCCCTATCTTATGCTCAACTATATGGGCCGCACCCGCGATGTCATGACGCTGGCCCATGAGTTGGGTCATGGCGTGCATCAGCGGCTTGCGGCGGGGCAAGGGGAGCTTATGGCGCCGACGCCCCTGACGCTGGCCGAGACGGCGAGCGTTTTTGGCGAGATGCTCACGTTCAGGGCCATTCTCGATGCGACCACCGATCCCAAGCAGCGCTTTGCGCTGATCGCCTCGAAAATCGAGGACATGCTCAACACTGTCGTGCGGCAGATTTCGTTTTATACGCTGGAGCGCAAGATTCATCTGGCGCGGCGCGAGGGCGAGCTGCGGCCCGAGGAGATCGACGCGCTCTGGATGGAAATCTCCACCGAAAGCCTCGGGCCGGGGATCAGGCTCAATGATGGCTATGAAGTGTTGTGGAGCTATATCGGGCATTTCATCCACGCGCCCTTCTATGTCTATGCTTATGCGTTCGGCGATTGCCTTGTGAACTCGCTCTACGCACAGTATGAAAAGTCCAGTGCCGGGTTTGCCGAAAAGTATTTCGAGATGCTCAGTGCCGGGGGCTCGAAGCATCATTCCGAACTTCTTGCACCGTTCGGACTGGATGCCCGCGATCCGCAATTCTGGTCGCTGGGCCTGTCCATGATCGAAAGACTCATTGACGAACTCGAACAAACTCAGCCCTAAAGGGCACCAATTCAGACTCAAGAAATCCAGGGGAATGCCGCGATGGCCGAACAACAGGTCGCCTCTTTTTCAGACAAGCCGATCAGTGAAAAGCAGAAGGAAAAGGAATTCGAGGAGCATAGCCACACCTATGCCGCGTTCCTTTCCGGCACCAAATGGAGTGTCATTTCCACTGCCGCAATACTGGTGATCCTGTATCTGATCTTCGTCCACTAGATCTCCAACTCCGGGGGAAGTGGCCATTTTTGTTGCGGGCCATGAGAGGTAGGGTTTCATGAAAATTGCCGTAATGCGCGAGCGCGTGGGGGGAGAACCTCGCGTTGCCGCGACGCCTGAGACGGTTTCCAAGCTTGTTGGGTTTGGGGCGTCTGTGAGCGTTGAAAAAGGAGCCGGGGAGGCGTCTCGCATCCTCGATCGGTTTTACACGGACGCGGGGG